>LFEF01022794.1_pt3 | contig 249866 bp, 229 predicted proteins | sample 619371 | NCBI WGS metagenome assembly LFEF01 (sample SAMN03014291, study PRJNA259931) | freshwater metagenome | biome: lake; feature: waterbloom | place: China: Taihu Lake | collected 2006-08 | depth 0 m m
CTTGGTAACCAGTGGCCGATGCTGCGCCTTGGTAACCAGTGGCCGATGCTGGCGAATCAGGGTCAACAGGCAGAGCCTTGCTAAATGTGTAATCAACCGCCGCTTTAATAAGACCTGCAATTGAAAGCTGGGCGACAATTCGAATTTGGCGGCTGGCCACTTTCGAGTAGTCACTTTGTTTGCTCAACTCGCCTGACTGCTCAACTTGAGCAAAGACGCTCGTGGCTGGTGAGTAGTAATTGAAAACATCAAGTGGATACTCACAGGCATGGAAGCCGCTTTCACAGGCCTTAACTTCGCCTTCATGCGTGTATTCATTGCCTACGGCAAACTGAAAGCCCCGGCATTTCCAGTCTTTGTCAAAGCCCTTGTAGCTGACGATTGGTGCTGTATCAGCCATTGATCGCCTCCAGCTCGATGTTCTTGCGAGCGATTTCCTCGATGCGCGCCTCAACCTTGGCCAAGCTGCGGCTGTCCTTGATGTACTTGATTGCCTGGCGGCGACCCATCTGCTTGACCAGGTGGCGGCGCTTGCCACGCTCCTGGGTGGAGTGGTGCTGTTTGAAATCGAACATCATGCGGCGTAATTTGTCCGTCATTGGATTAACCATTTGCCTTCTCCTGGTGAGCGGTTGGGGTGTGGCGGCAATCCTTGGGCATGAACTGCAGCCAGATTTCGCCGGTGGGATCGACACGACGCTGAACCTGGCGAAGTTCGCAAAGGCGGCTTTGTGTGCGCTTTACGCGGTCCCAGTCGTCGGAGTATTCATAGCCCCAGTCAAAGCTGTGCAAGTCGCGCATGTAGCGCTGCATTTCAGCCTGTTGTTCTGGTGTGCCCAGGGTTAAGGGAGTTGGCATTTCGTTCCTCACATCGGTTGGTGTGAGGCAAATTATTAGGCATACCCTACATTTATGTCAATAGGTATGCCTAACTTTTTGTTTTGAGGAAGTTCAGCCCCCTAATTTTGGTGGGGTGCATGGACGAAAAAAAACCGCCAAGAGGCGGTTTGATCAGTGTGTAAAAAGCTTACTGCTGAAATTCAGACTGATGAATGCGATCGGAAAGGTAGTACAAGCCCCAAAGCGTTATTACCAACATTTGGGCAAGAAAGCCCAAATAAATAAGCGTGTAGGCTCGTTCCGCCCATAACAAGGCGATTGGTTTCAACAATTCGTTGACGTCAGTTCTCATGGCAATTGCAACCGCTGGCAAAACTGTAAGCACTACGCTCAAAGCGCACAGGTATGCGAACATTAGGCAAAGAAACTTACGCCGAGTCACCAGCACCTGGTCTTCGGAATTAGCAATTTTCTTTTTTAGGTAAATATCTCCCGGATTGAGGGGCGTGTCCATAATTTTAGGACGGCCAAATGTTGCTACAGCAGTCAGGGCAGCAATGTAAAAGCCTGGTAGTGTTTCGACGAATGAACGCATCATAGCGATCAAACCGTTTTCCGAGTGGAAGTCGAACTTTGGCAAGCAGAAGGTAGCCATCACCACAAAGCACAACGCAAAGCCGAACGGAATTATCCAGTCGACGATCCACTTTCCGTGTTGAGTAAGCTTTAAGTAATTGAAGGGACTGAATAAAGCGCCCATGCGCACGTCACCTATAGGTTGTTAATCATCAGCTGAACAATTTCCTGATTGATCCCAATCGTACCTGTTGCAAGCTTGGATGAGAAGCCCGAAATTTGGGTCTTCTTTACAAAACGCTGTTCGTTGATCAAGGTTTCGGTCTCAGTATCAATGTTGATGGTGTATTCCATATCGGTGGAATCTTTAAACCGAACGCGCATAACATCTAAGTTCTTGCGCTTTGCCTCTTCGCTGAGTAGAGAAAACTTGGCTTTGGTTAAAACTTCTTGGTCGGCTATCCCAATTTTTACCGCCTTTTTTAGTTCGCGAAAATTACTATTGCTATCAAATGAAACCACCCCGCTGTGCGTAGAGGAAAGTTCAATGTCAAGTACTTTTCCTGTGATTAGCTCTTGTACGAAATCATCTGATGGATGCCCATGCATTTCAAATTGATTGACTATTTTTTGCATTAACGGCAGGCCAGTTTTTGGATCAACTACATTTGACGTGTCAGGAATTTCAAACATTCTTGGTTCTAACTTACACAAGGCACGGGACATTTGGCCAAGCATTTTTTCGATAATTGTTCGACCGATGCCCATGCTTTCTTCAAGAAGACACTTATATCGTTTCCCATCGCCCTCAGGGGTAAGATTGACAACAAAATGTGAAGAATAAGCATTGCCTTCTGTTTCGCTTTTTTGCGCGATTCTAAGCTGATTGTTGGAGGTGTTATCTATTGCTTGATCAGCACCAGTTCTGTCTGATCGATTAATTAGAATAATTCCATGTTCTTCGGTTTCATCTAAATCTATTTCAACTACATACCAAGTCAGATTTCCTTGGTCCCGTATGGACTTAGAAATTGATGAAAGGTTGTGCTCTTTAAATTTTTTTAAAATAGTTCGAAGATCGGTAGTTCGATATTCGATTTCGGTTTTTATGTGATTACCACTTTTAGGGTTGGAGAATACTTTTAAATCAAAAAATCGGCAGGTCCGAGCGTTATTTTTCATTAAAAATCTCTTTTTATTAGGTATCTAGAGCTAGGTTAATTACCAAAAGTAAACGTAAATGTTTCTTTGCCAATTTGACCTGTTCCAACGCCCTTGCTACCGGTTGAAACAAATTTGAATGGGCCGCTTCGGCCATCTTCGCAAACGAAAATACCTTCACCTTCTCGCTTGGTTACGTATACGAAAGTTCCTGAACAGACAGCGCCTTTGTTTGAAACAACCTGCATTTCTCCAGCGCCATCCATTCGCCCAGTTGCGGTTCCTGTGAAAACCTCATCTGAAGTAGGACTTTGGCCACGGATTGGGACAGTCATACTGCATGAACTAAGTAAAATTATTGAAATAAAATAGATTATTACGCTGATTGGTGTTTTCATTGAGCCTCTTGTAGGTTTTGATTTTGATTAGTTTTTGTTTTTTCTTCAAATAGATAGTCTAGATAACGATTGCTACTTATTGGTGGTCTATTTGGATCATCTAAGGTTTTTGATTGTTCTATGCGGTCCATTAGTTGGTTAAATTCCAAATTGGACTTTAAGCGTTCATTTTTTTCATAAAAATTAAATGATGTAACAAAAAAAATAATTAAAATTAAACCTGTAAAAACAAAATAAAATGCTTTCTTTGTGAGTAGTTTTTCTGTCGTTAATCCATTAAATAGCAAAAATACTGTGTAAGTTGATGAAATCGTAGTGATTAAGGCTATTAAGAATTCCTGATCATCAAAAGAAGCAAAGCCAATCAACAGTTGGGAAAATAAAGAAATTAGTATTATTGGTTTTTTAACTAAATTACTTATTTTAAATTCGATCATTGTAAAAATTCCGTTCAATATAAGGCGCAGTGAGCTTTACAAGGCACGCCCATTCCAAGCCCAAACTACGCGGCCGTGCACACTGATCTCATGATCTCCGTTCAAAATGTCCACGGTTTTAACGGTTGGGTTGTCGCTGCTGACTTCAAATGTCCCATCCATTCGCTGACGAACACGTTTGATAAATAGGCGCTCATGTGCACTCAAGACATAAACACCATCGATATCTATCTTTGCTCTGGAAATGTCCACTAGGAGCATGTCACCATCGATGAAAGTAGGGGACATGCTGTCCCCTGCGCCAGTGATTACACGGAGGTTTTGAGGTTTTGCTTTAACGTTCCTTTCAAGCCAAGTTTTGCTAACGGGCAAAACATCAATGATTTGATCGCCGTCATAGGAAAGCCCTTCTCCCTCACCCATAGAAGCAACTGCTGTCAGCATAGGAATTTCGATTGTGCCCGCGTGTGTAAACGCATCCATAACAATGGGCTTGGGCATCAAGCTTGGATCCGTTCGGTTTACCGGGATGATGTGATCAGCTACAAGCAATCTCATAGGTCCTCGACCGGTCGCCAGCCAATCAGGTTCAACGTTTAAAAACTTAGCAGTCTTGATTAAATTGCTGGCCTCAATAGTCTTCGTTTTGCCCGAAAACCAGTCATTTACGGAAGCCGTGCTTATTCCAACTGCATCAGCAATTGCTTTTTTTGTTCGCTTTGGAGGCCCGACACGCGCGAGCTCTAGTCTTTCTGGAAGTGATTTCATTAGGTAATCCTAACCCGTTTGTGATTAGGTATGCCCTTGACAAAAAAGCTAGGCATACCTAACATTCGAGAGTGTTTAAACACTTAAGACAGCGATGAACTCTGGAAAAATTATTGATGAACTAGGCGGCACCAGTGTGGTTGCTGGCTTTTTTGGTATCCGCCCACCCTCAGTGTCCGAGTGGCGATCTAACGGCATACCCAAAGACCGCCTTATTTGCCTTGCGCCCATGTGTGAGCGAAAGGGAATTTCCTCGCGGAAAGAATTGTTCCCAAATGAATGGCATTTGATCTGGCCAGAACTCGTCTGTACCGAGGATGTGCCACAAGTAAGTGAGGTCAACCATGTTTCGTAATCCTTGGCGGTGTTTGCGATGACTACAGTTTCTTCCGCTCTCGTTGATAAGGCACGCAAGAATCAAACAATGGTCTTGCAGAAGCTTGCCGCTAGTGGTCAGCAAGTTGCAGCCGATTGCATTGGGACGTCTGTTTCGACCATTTCCCGTTGGCAATCCAGTGAAGGTACAAGCATGGGCCTGGAACAAATCTGCCTGTTACTCGCCGCCATTGGTTTGAAGGTAGTGCCTCAGGAAATGAAGTGTTACCCGGCCCACGAAGTTCAAGCCTTATTCACCCTGGCAAAAGCCCATCTGCAGCGTAGCGACAGCGCTGAATCAAGCCTTCAATTTGAGGATTAAGGTGAATTATTACGAGCACCACATTGGCGATTATGCCGAAGCCACAGCCCACTTAAGTTTTGTTGAAGACGCTGCTTACAGTCGGATGATTCGGAAGTATTACGCGACTGAAAAGCCTTTACCTGCAGACCAGAAAGTGGTTCAGCGGCTTGTGGGTGCCCGAACCAAAGAGGAACGCGAGGCCGTATCCACGGTGCTGGATGAGTTTTTTACTTTGCAAGATGACGGATGGCATAACACCAGGTGCGACGAAGAAATTGCTCGATACCAGGACAAGCAGGCGAAGGCAAAACGCAGTGCTGAAGCAAGGTGGAACAAACCAAGGTCGCATAACGAAGGCAATGCGAACGCATTGCGAACGCATAACGGTGAGATAGCCAATAATTATTCAAAAAACGAGAAAAAAAAATCCGATCATGGGTTGGACGAAAAAAATAAATTACCTGGCTCGTCCATTTCAGAACAAGAAATCTCAATTAAATCAACGCAACAAGGCATGCGTTCGCATACCGAATCAACCAGGCACCTTGGCATGTTCAATGACAAACTCGAAGTGACTGTGAACGAGGGTCTTGCCGCAAGGTTGGCCAAGGCCAAACAGCGAGCTCAAAAGCAATGACCGAAGCTTTTGACCTTGAACAGGAGCTGATCGACCTTGCCGCAGAGTGTGCGCACGACCCCGAAAAGTGGGTTGATGTGGCCTACGACTGGGGCGTGGGTGAACTGGAAAAGCATTCAGGCCCACGTGATTGGCAGCGCGAATGCCTGCGTGAAATAGGCGCAGCGCTTCAAAACCCCGCTACCCGGCACCAGCCCATTCAAATCGCCAGGGCATCGGGCCACGGCATTGGCAAATCAGCTTTTATCGGGATGATTGCCAATTGGGGCATGTCCACGCACCACGACACCCGCATTGTCATTACAGCCAACACCGACACGCAGCTGCGCACCAAGACCGCGCCTGAGGTTTCTAAGTGGTTTCGCCTGGCGCTAACCTCGCATTGGTTCAAGAAACCAGCCATGTCGATCTACAGCGTTGATGTTGAGCACGAAAAGAACTGGCGCTTGGACTTCACGCCATGGTCTGAGAACAACACCGAAGCGTTCGCCGGTTTGCACAACGAGGGTAAGCGCATCATCTTGATATTCGACGAGGCCTCAGCCATTGCAGACAAAGTGTGGGAAGTGGCCGAAGGTGCGTTGACCGATGAAGACACCGAAATTATATGGATTGTGTTTGGCAACCCCACGCGCAACACAGGCAGATTCAGGGAGTGTTACAGGAAGTTTAGGCATCGCTGGCTTACTAAGCACATTGACAGCCGGGATGTAGAAGGTACCAACAAGGCCAAGTTGCAAGAAATGGTGGACGATTACGGCGAAGACAGCGACATCGTGAAGGTTCGTATTCGTGGCATGTTCCCCAGTGCGTCGCTCAAGCAGTTCATTCCAACGCACCTGGTCGACGCGGCCAAGGGCAAGCACCTGAAAATCAACCAGTACGACTTTGCGCCGGTCATCATCACCTGCGACCCGGCTTGGGAAGGCGACGACGAGCTGGTGATTGCCATGCGGCAAGGGTTGTATTTCAAAATCCTTGAGGTGATACCCAAAAACGACAACGATGTTCTGATTGCCAACAAGATCGCAGCCTATGAAGACAAGTACCAGGCTGATGCGGTCAACATCGACGGCGGCTACGGCACAGGCATTGTGAGTGCCGGTAAAACCATGGGCCGCAACTGGTTCATTGTGTGGTTCAGCGGTGAAAGCCCTGATCCAGGTTACTTGAACCTGCGCGCCTACATGTGGGGTAAAGCCAAAGAGTGGCTTGCTGAGGGTGGCGCGATACCCGACGATGATGTGCTGTATGAAGACCTGATCGGACCCGAGACGGTGGCCAGGCTCGATGGCAAGATTCAGCTTGAGAGTAAGAAGGACATGAAGACCCGCGGCCTGCGTTCACCCAACCGCGCTGATTCGCTGATTCTGTCATTCGCACGCCATGTGACCAAGAAGAAGGCCGATTTCGGCGGTGCGCTTAACTCAAAACCCAAAGAGCACAATCCCTACGAAGATTTTTGAACCCTCGTAAGGAAGCACCATGTGTGATCCAGTCACAGCAGGCATTGCGGCAGTTGGATCAATCGCCGCAATTTCGCAGATGCCCAAGCCTCCTCAGCTACCTGAGCCTGAGAAGATTCAACAAGCCCAGCAAGCCAAGCGACCAAACGATCAACGCACTGGCCCACGTGCTGGCACCACTCAACAAGGCGGCATGCCTTCACCTCAAAGCACGCTGTTGACTGGGCCTGGTGGTGTTGACCCCAGCATGTTGCAGCTTGGCCGTTCAACTTTGTTGGGCCAGTAACCCATGGAAATGAAGTGGACCCCAAGACAGCAGAAGCAATCGCGGCTTACTCAGCTCGACACGGAGTTTTCAAGCTGGATGACAGAGTATCGCGACATTGCCCGGTACCTCACACCGCGCCGTGGTCGCTTTATTCACACGGACCGTAACAAAGGCGGCAACCGCCAGCATTCCATTCTGGATTCCACAGGCACTTATGCGCTGCACATTCTGCAGGCCGGGATGATGTCGGGTGCCACTTCACCAGCGCGGCCATGGTTTCGCCTGGCGATTCCGGACAAAGACCTGATGGACTACGGGCCGGTGAAGATTTGGCTGAACGATGTGACGTTGATCATGCGAGACATATTCGCGCGGTCAAACACCTACCGCACGCTGCCTGGCATGTATCGTGAGCTTGGCGCATTCGGTACCGCTGCTGATTTTGTGGACAACAACTTCGACAACGTGATTCACCACCACGCCATGACGATTGGTGAGTACCGAATCTCGACGGATGATCTTGGGTACGTGGACACCTTGTACCGCAAGTTCGACATGACTGTTGCCCAGGTGGTGCGTAAGTTTGGCTATGAAAACTGCAGCATGCGTACCCGCAACCTGTGGGACAACTTCAACTACGACGCTTGGGTGACCATTGTTCACGCCACTGAACCACGCCGTGAACGCAACCCGAAAAAGCGTGATGCAGTGAACATGCCTTTTTCCAGTTGCTACTTTGAAGAGGGCACGGAGGAGCAGGGCAAACCATTTCTGAGTGAATCAGGTTTTGAAGAATTCCCATTCTTGGTCCCACGTTGGGATGTGATCGGTGGCGACATCATGGGTTCAGGCCCGGGTTCAGAGGCATTGGGCGACTTGCAGCAATTGCAGCACGAGCAAATGCGCAAAGGCCAAGGCATTGATTTCCAAACCAGACCACCGATGCAGGCCAACGGTCAAATGAAAGGCAATGAAGCCAACATGTTGCCTGGTGGTGTGACGTACTTTGAGCAGGCCGGGCAGGGTGTGGGGCTTAGCCCCGCTTTCCAATCAAGTCTGCGCCTGGATTATTTGCTGCAGGACATTGAAGACGTTCGCGGCCGCATCAAGCAGTGCTTTCACAGCGACTTGTTCCTGATGCTGGCCAACGACAACCGCAGCAACATCACAGCGCGAGAAATCGCGGAGCGCCACGAAGAAAAGCTGACCATGTTGGGCCCAGTGCTTGAGCGCTTGCACGATGAAATGCTTTCCCCGTTGATCGACATTACCTTCTCAAAGATGGTGCGCGCCAACATTTTGCCGCCACCACCCGAAGAGCTGCAGGGCATGGACTTGAATGTGGAGTTTGTCAGCATGTTGGCCCAGGCGATGCGTGCTGCTGGCATTGGCTCGATTGATCGTCTGCTGGGTACCGTGGGTGCGGTGATGCAGATGAAGCCCGATGCGATCGACAAAGTGGACACAGACACCTTGATCGACAAGTACGGCGACATGTTGGGCGTAGACCCCGATTTGATTGTGGCCAACGACGAAGTGGCCATTATTCGACAGAACCGTGCACAAGCAGCCGCCCAGGCACAGCAAATGGCAGCAGCCCAGCAAATGGCCATGACCGCCAAAACAATGAGCGAAACCAACACAGATGGCAACAATGCGTTGACGCAAGTTGCCGGACAAATGCAAGGAGCATGACCATGATCGACATGAAGCTGGAACCAAAAAAGAGCGAGTCCATGCTGGGTAGCGATTGCATGCCTTGCAGCGACGACATGCCCAAGTACCCCTATGGGCTTGAAATCCACATGAACAATGAGTCGCTTGAAAAGCTGGGCATTGGCCCGGAGAACATGCCGACCATTGGAGCAAGCATTCAGATGATGGCCATGGTCAAGGTCACCTCAGTGAACCTGAGTGAACGAGCCGAAGACGGCAAGGACAAGAAGAACTTGTCTGTTGGCCTGCAAATTACAGCCCTTGAGCTGATGCCAGAAAAGACCAAAAGCGCCGCCCAGGTGCTGTACGGCGATCAATCCTAGACGGTGCGCTTAACTTTTGATGCCGCATTTAATGTGTGCGCATGGACAAAGAAAGCGAATTCCTGATGACCGATGAAGAGCTGCGAGAGCGCGACCTAACCGACGCGCAAAAGCAGCGAATCAAAAAGATTGAGGAAGACGACTTTCGTTGGCTGATGGCAGACAAACGTGGTCGTCGAATTATGTGGCGCTTGCTTGAGAGAACCCGGGTTTACCAATCCAGTTTTACAGGCAATTCACAAACATTCTTCCTCGAAGGCACAAGAAACGTAGGCCTGATGCTGATTAGCGACATCCAAAAACACTGCCCAGAGCAGTTTGTTGTGATGCTAAAGGAGCACATGAGTAATGAGCGATAACGGCCAAGCCACCACCGACGCCGCAAGCGAACAGGCTGCATCAGCAGCCGACACCACGTTGTTAAGCACTGAAACCCAAGACCAGTCCGGAGCACCGGCACAGACACCAGCAGCAGATGAAAACGGTGGGCAGCAGCAAGCCGATTCGAAGCCAGCCGGTGAAGGTGAAAAGCCAGGTGAAGCCAAAAAAGGTGAAGAAGGCAAACCCGATGGGGACAAGAAAGAACCCATTGAGTACGACCTGAAAGCACCCGAAGGCATGCAGTTGGATGCCGAGGCACTGGACGAGTTTAAGGGCATTGCCAAAGAACTTGGTTTGGAAAACGAGTCTGCCCAGAAGCTGACCGACCTTGGCACCAAATTGGCTGCCAAGTGGGAAGCCAAACAGGTGGAAGCCATTCAAGCAGCGCAGGCCGAGTGGGCCGAGCAAAGCAAAACCGACAAGCGATTTGGCGGCGATGCATTGCAGGAAAACTTGGGAATTGCAAAGAAAGCCCTGGACACGTTCGCGACACCAGAGCTGAAGCAACTACTGGACAAGAGCGGATTGGGCAATCACCCCGAGGTGATCAACGCTTTCTACAACGTGGGTAAAGCAATTAGCGAGGATCGATTTGTAAATGGCGGTAAAGCGCCAAGCAACGCAAATCAACCTCTTATGCAACGTGCAGCAAATGCGCTGTACGGCGGAAACGGAAATTAACGGAGCAATTAAATGGCTACTCTTCCATCACAATCAGGTGCAGTGACACTACTCGACATGGCCAAGGCCATGGGGCCCGACAACAAAATTGCAGCGACTATTGAGTTGCTGGCTCAGACCAACGAAATGCTGTTGGACATGCCTTGGCTTGAAGGCAATATGGTCACGGGCCATCAATCAACAATTCGAACTGGATTGCCTTTGATCGCCTGGAAAAAGCTTTACAAAGGTACAAAACCTTCCAAATCACAACGTCAAAAAGTCGTTGATACCTGCGGCATGCTGGAAGCGCGTTCGGAAGTGGATGTGAAGTCCTTTGTGGGCGGCAATGTGCAGCAGTTCCGTTTGTCTGAAGCCATGGCATTTCTTGAAGCCATGAATCAAACACTGCAAACAGCCGTTGTGTACGAAAGTGAGACCAACAACGCTGAACGAATCACCGGCTTTGCTCCTCGTTACTCAACCCTCGACCCTGCTGTGCAGTCTTCGCAAAACGTGATTGATGCAGGCGGAACCGGTGATGACAACACGTCGATTTACTTGGTGTGCTGGGGCGAAAACACCGTTCACGGTATTTACCCCAAGGGCAGTACTGCGGGCCTTGAACATAAAGACCTGGGCGAAATCGATGCATTTGACGACGAAGGCCATCGTTTCCGCGCGTTCGCAGATCTTTGGAATTGGGATTGTGGTTTGACGGTGAAAGATTGGCGTTATGTGGTTCGCATTGCCAACATCGATGTGTCCGATCTTTTGGCACAAACCGGTACCCAAGCACCTACCGCCGCGACCTCAATTCTCAAAATGATGATTAAGGCACAAGCTCGCATCCCAATGATGGGCATGGGCAAGTGCGCGTTTTACGCACACCGTACTGTGAAAGAAATGTTGGGCGTAGCTGCTTTGGATAAATCACAGAACGTGTTGAAGGTCGAAGACGCCATCAATCAGTTCGGTACGGTGGCACCAGGCAGCGTGAACAACGGCACCCTGAAGTTCTTGGGTACACCAATTCGAACTGTAGATGCGCTGCTTTTAACCGAAGCACGCGTTGTGGCTTAAGCGGCTACACCAACCAAACGGAGCATGAATCATGATTATTGAAACACAAACCGAGTTTTCGGTTAAGCAGGCAGTAACAGTCACGGCCGTTAGTACAAACAAATACGACAACAACAGCGAAAGCGTGGCCAACGTTGGGCAGGCAGTTGGCGTAGATGGCGACATTTACTTGGTGGTGCAGTGTGACGAAACTGCGACCGCTGCTGGTGCCGCAACACTGACTGTGACGCTGGAATCGGCAGAAGATGAAGCCCTTACAACAGGTGCTGTAACGCACTTTTCAACAGGTGCGCTGGCCTTGGCAGCACTCGAAGCTGGTCAACGCCTTGCTGCTGTAAAGCTGCCCCAAGCGTTTGATTACAAGCGCTACATGGGCATTCGTTACACCGTGGCAACAGGTCCATTGACAGCGGGTAAGTTCTCCGCTTTCTTGGCCCACAACGTCAACGCCAACAAGCCATACAAGTCTGGCTTCTCGGTTCAGTAAAGGAGATTGAGTCATGTTGGTAATTGCAAAAGTTCGTGGCTACTTCGACGCCATTCGTGAACCAGGCGAAAAGTTCAACGTACCCGAGGGCCGCAAGGCCAGCTGGTACACGCCAGTGGAATCACCCAAGGAAGCAAAAGAGCCAGCACCCAAAAGCAAGAAAGAAGGCGAGGGCGCTGGCGACCCAAAATGATTTGTTGAACTTGTCTCCTCAACAATATTTCAGGGCGCTTTATGCGCCCTTTTTTCTAAGGTGTAGCCATGGCCAGTGAAGTTGATATTTGCAATTTGAGTGTTTCCCACATTGGTGAGGAGGCCACCATTTCAAGCATCAAGCCGCCCGAGGGTGGCCCAATTGCTGAAACCTGCGCCCGGTTTTACCCAGTGGCGCGTGACATTTGCCTTGAGCAACACATGTGGAACTTCGCCACGCGCCGGCAAAGCCTTTCTGAGGTGACGAACGATCGCAGCAACTGGCAATACGCCTACGCAAAGCCAAGTGATTGCGTTCGTGTGATTTCCATCCTGCCTGAATGTGCCACCTCGGAGCAGGAGGGCGACACGATGGACTATGTGATTGAGACTTTGGACAACGGCAGTGAGGCAATTTTCACCAACGAGCCCAATGCGCACATTAAGTACATTCGCCGTGTAACTGACACCACCAAGTTCACCCCGCTTTTTGTGAGTGCCGTGTCCTGGTTGCTGGCCAGTTACATTGCCGGGCCAATCACCAAGAAGTCCAACCTGAAAACCTCCTGCTACCAAATCCACATCACGGAGCTGAACAAGGCGATTGCGATGGATTCGAATGCGCGGCACCTGAAAACCCTTGAAAACCACCGGCCAGAGTGGATTCAGGCGCGCGGCAATGACACCAATTACTACGATCCATTTGGACGGAACCGATAAGCATGAAAACATTGATTCGTTCATTTGCCGGCGGTGAGGTTACTTCTGAACTGGTGGCCAGAACTGACCTGGTGAAGGTGGTTACTGGGCTGGAAAAGTGCCTGAACATGATTGTTTTGCCGCAAGGCCCGGTGCAGAACCGGCCGGGTTTCCCATTTGTTCGTAAGGCCAAGTATTTCAGCGATGTGAGCAAAAATGTACGCATGCTGCCCTTTGTGTTTAGCGACAACCAGGCTTTTTCAATGGAGGTGGGCGACCAATACATTCGGTTTCACCGCAACGGCGCAACCCTGTTGGTGTCTGGTGTGGCCGCTTACAACGGTGCAACATTGTATGAACCCGGCGACCTGGCTGTTCAGGGTGGAGTTAATTACTACTGCAAGGCTGAAACCACCGGCAATGCACCGCCCAATGCCACATTCTGGTACCCGCTCGATGGCGATATCTTTGAGGTGCCCACACCCTACCTAAGCGCCGATGTAATGGACCTGCATTTTGTGCAAGAAGCCGATGTGTTCACCATTACCCACCCGAGCTACACGCCCAGCGAATTGCGTCGCATGGGTGCGACCGATTGGGTATTAACACCTATTCAGTTTGAACCCACGGTGGTGGCGCCCACCGACCTGACTGTGGAAGTGACTGACGGTACCGGTACCATTTTGTATGCCTACACGCTGACCACCGTGAACGAAGACGGTGTTGAAGAAAGCTACCAGGCGGACCAGGCATTGAACCCGGCAACAGCCAAGGCAGTGACTTCATTGACTGCTGCAAGCCCGGGCGTCTTCGGTGTGGTAGGCCATGGCTTTGTTGAGAATGATCCGGTTTACCTGGATGGATTGGTTGGGCCAGTGTCGCTAAACGACGAGTACTACCTGGTCAATAGCGCACCCACGGTCGACACATTGACCCTTAAAACCCGCAATGGCGTTGCGATTGATACATCTGCTTTGCCGGCGTACGTGAGTGGCGGAACCATCACTTTGGCCGCTGTTAAAAATGACCTTGCAGCCGCGGATGCAAAGAACACCATTCGCTGGACTGCTGCACCCGATGCATTTCGTTACAACGTGTACAAAGACTTCAACGGTGTTTGGGGCTACATTGGCCAGGCGCAGGGCACGTCCTTTATTGACGACAACATCACGCCTGACACCACCAAAACACCCCCGATACCCAACAACCCATTTGTGGGTGCCGGAAACTATCCTGCAGCAGTGGGTTATTTCGAGCAGCGCCGTGTGTTTGGTGGAACGACCAACAGGCCCCAGAACATCTGGATGACCAAAAGCGCCACGGAAAACAACCTGAGCAATTCCATTCCTACCCAGGATGATGATGCGATCGCCTTCCGGGTGCGTGCGCGCGAGTTGAACACCGTGCGACATGTGGTACCTATTGGGGATTTGCTGCTCCTTACTTCTGGCGCTGAATTTCGGGTGATCAGCCAGAACAGCGACGCACTGACCCCGAATACCATTTCAGCCCGGCCACAGTCTTATGAGGGTGCTAACAACGTGCAGCCCATATTGACTGGTAGCAAGGTGCTGTTTGCGCAGGCGCGTGGTGGTCGTGTTCGGGAAATGGCCTACGAGTGGGAATCGAGTGGCTACAGCTCAGACGACATCAGCGTGCTAGCCCCGCATTTGTTTGACGACTACACCATCACCGACATGACCTACGCCAAGGCACCCAACAAGATTGGTTGGTTTGTGCGTAATGATGGGCGACTGCTTGGGCTCACCTACCTGCCTGAACAACAGGTGGTGGCTTGGCACCAACACAGCACGCGCAAAGGCAAATTCCGTTCGGTATGCGCAATACCCGAAGGCAACGACGACATTTTGTATGCTGCTGTGGATCGTTACATCAATGGCCAGTGGGTGAAATACATTGAATGCTCAGCTTCGCGCCGCTTTCAAGACCCTGAAGACTGTTTTTTTGTTGACTCTGGCCTTACCTATGATGGCAGCGTGAATGCGGTATTGACTTTGGATGCCGATGCGCAAACTCAAGGTGCAACCGGCGTACCGTTCTCTGCTTCTGCTGCGGTGTTTGTTGCTGGTGATGTGGGCAGGCGCATTTCCTACCGGTTCCAGCTGGTGGACAGCGAAGGCGAGGGTGGTGATTTCCTGACTGCTCAGGCCACAATCACCGGCTTTATTGATGCCAGCAATGTGACTTGCACAATCAATCGGCCTTTCCCAGCGGACTTGGCCACGATCGATGCCAATGAATGGGCGTTAACCGTGACCACCATTTCCGGGCTTGATCATCTTGAAGGTGAAACGGTTTCTATCCTGGGCGACGGCGGTGTTCGCCCAGTGCGGGTGGTGACGGGTGGATCAATCACGCTGGATCAGCCAGCCGCCAAGGTACAGGTGGGGCTTGGGTACTTCTCCGACATTCAAACCTTGCCGTTGTCCATCGAGATTCAAGCCTTCGGACAGGGCTCAGTCAAAAACATCAGCAAGCTGTATGTGCGCGTGCACCGTTCTCGCGGCATTTTTGTTGGCCCAGCCTTTGACCGATTGACTGAAGACAAGCCACGAACCAATGAGCCGTATGGCGCTGCCCCGCGCCTTAAAACCACGCAAATTCCGATTGTTATTCACGGCCAGTGGAAGCTGGACACCCCTATCTGTATTCGCCAGGCAGACCCATTGCCTTTGACTGTGCTTGGAATTGTTCCGGAGGTGGACATTGGCGGGTAAAAAGCTGCATTGTTTGTTTGGCATTAAAGACGATCTACACGAGTTTGCCGAAGCCGCGATCAACACATTGCCGTTGTGCGCCATGAATGCGCCACTGACCTGGTGCCAAGACTTTGGCAGCGTTCAGGCGGGGATTTTGCACCGTGATGACAACTTTCAAATTGAACTGATTGTGGTGCAGCCCAATGTGTGGATTCCCGAGCACGTGCACCCAGGCACAGACACCATCGAATACCCAATCAGTGGCCATGTTCGATTTGTAATCAACGGCCAGGCGCTGTTCGATGGCTATGACGATGATCGGTTTCTGAATTTTTCCAAAGGCAAGGGTGTTCGCATTAACCAGGGCGATGTGCATGCTGGCCAAACGTTGCCCATGGGGGCAATGTTTCTTTCCATCCAACGGTGGGACACCAAGCAGCCCGACCACATTGGGAATAACTGGGTGGGTGCAGGTGTATCTGATATTCACCACAAAATCATTGAGGGGCTGCGATGAACCAAGGCCAGTTTGTGGCGCCAACGCCAGAGCACATTCAATACATTGCTGAGCACATGCGCGAGGCAGACCGACAAGAAGTGTTCGCCATGCGGGGCGAGGATGCCGACCTTCACTATGTGCTGGCCAACGCGGTAAAACGATCAACCTGGTGCGTGTGTGGTCTTGCTGCAGATGGAACACCCGTTTCCCTGGTGGGTGTGGCGCCGGTTTCTTTAATCGGTGGTGTTGGGGCCCCGTGGTTATTGGGCACTGATCGGGTGCGGGAATTTAGTGGTGCGCTTATCCGTTATGGCCGCGATTACATTCAGTCCATGACTTCGCAGTATCCACAATTGATCAATTATGTGGATGCGCGAAACACGGCAAGTATTCGCTGGCTCAAGCGGCTGGGCTTCACCATTCATGATGCCGAACCCATTGGCCACCAAGGCTTGCCGTTTCACAAATTCACGATGGGGTAATTATGTGTGAACCAGCCTCCGCGGCAACTCTGGCCTCTGCCTCACAAGGTTTGATGATCGCCGGTACCGTAGCAGGTGCCTATGGCGCTTACAACCAAAGCAAGGCCAGCAAAGCCAGCCTGGAATACCAGGCTTCAGTTGCACGAAACAATGCCGAGTACAGCGAAAGCCAGGCGCGTGATGCCATTCGCCGTGGCCAAGTGGCCGAGAACGATGTTCGCCGCCGCACTGCACAGCTTCAAGGGTCGCAACGTGCCCGCCTGGCTGCCAATGGGATCGACCTAGGCGAAGGCAGCGCGCTGAACATTCTGTTGGACACCAACTATTTCGGTGAACTGGATGCCTTGAATGTGCGGGACAACAGCAACCGAGAAGCTGCTGCATTGCGCACACAAGGCTCGAACCAGATTGGCAACGCCAACCTGCTGGATGCACGCGCAGACATGGAAAGCCCAATTGGTGCAGCGCTGCCCACTCTTTTGACTGGTGCCGGCGCAGTGGCCAATTCCTGGTACCGCAATAAATCCCCAATCACTCCCAACTATTCTTTGCCGACCCAGCCAAGCCTTGGTTTCAAAGTGAGGTAAGACATGCCCACCGTACCCAAGTATCAGCAGCAAACCGAGTTGCGTGGTTTACCCAGCGTTCAACAACAAAGCATTGCTTCGCCCGAGTTGCTGGGCGCTGGTGCCCGCCAAACACAAGAGGCTGGCAACGCCTTGTTGCGTGCTGGCGCAGGGCTGAGCAACATTGCAGCCGACATGCAGCAGCGTGAAGACGCGGACATGGTGTTTCAGGCCGAGGCCGCATTTCGTGAAAGCCTCATTGGTTTTGAGCAAGAAGCGCTGACACGCACTGGCAACAAAGCCTGGGGCATTACCAAGGATGTCGAAAAGTGGTTCCAGGACAACGTGGCGAAGTATTCCGAAGGCCTTACCAACGATCGTCAAAGGGCAATATTTAACCAAACTGCAACCAAGATGAAGTTACCGAGCATTGAGCGGTTTTCATCATTTGAAAATCAGCAACGCGTAAAGTCGCTTGAGCAATCCACCAATGCCACCCTTGAAACCCTGATCAACAGCGCAGCCACTACCGCGCAGATGATGAACAGTGAGGAGTTTTCGACTGCTGGCAGCACGCAAACTGGGCCAGATGGCCAACCGGTACCCGGGCCATTGAGCGCACTGCAAAGCATGAAGCAAGACGGTTTGCGCCGCTTGGAATTCTACGCCGCCGATACAGGCGAGGATTCAAGCGTAACCGACCTGAAAAAGCAGCTCTACACCAGCAAGTTTCATAAGCAGGTGATTCAGGCGCGCATCGATGCCGACCCCAGCAGCGCCAAGGCCTACTACGAAGCCAACAAGGAAGAGATTGCCGGTGCTGAACGACTGAACCTTGAGGAATTGGTGCGCACTGGCGAAATGAAGGTGAAGGCCCAGTCGTTTGCCGATGCCGCATTGAACGATGGCTTGACTGAGGTGGACGCCATTCGACAGGCGCGTGAATCGTTTCAAGGCCAGGACGAAGAGTTTGTTGTGGCCGAGATCAAAACCCGTTTTGGTGAACTGAGCCAAGCGCGTGAGGGCGATCAACGCCAGGCAGCTGATGAAGCCTACGATGTGTTTTCGAGAACTGGCAGATTGTCATCTATTCCAGCCAGTGTTCTGAACCGCATGGACGGTAAAACCCGACTGGCCTTGCGCAAAGAAGCACAGAGCATGGCCGAGGGTAAAGCAATCAAGACTGATGACAACGTGTTTTACAGCCTGTACCAGGAAGCGATCAACAGCCCAGAGAACTTTGCCAAACGTGACTTGCGCCAGTATTTCGACAAATTGAGCCCAAGCGACAGGCAAGAAATGATCAAGCTGCAGGGCAAAGTTCAGCAGCCAGATGAACTTAAAGACCTGCGTACATACGACCAACAGTTGAATCTGCGGTACCGCGACCTTGGCTGGGACAACAAGGACACCAAACAGAAGGCGCAGTTTGAACGCGCAGCGAATGATGCCATTGTTGCCGAGCAGGTTGCCCGGGGTAGAAAGTTGAATTACGAGGAACGTAACAAAGTTCTTGATCGACTAATGATTCAGAACGGAAGGAAGAGATTCTTTCAGGTTAGCGGAACTGAAGATGAAGCGGACTTTGTGACTGACCTTGAGCCAAAGCAGAAAGCCGCGGCATTTGTTCAGAAAATACCGGCCAATGAGCGTGTGCAGGTTGAACAGGCTTTGCGCGCCAGTGGCAGACCAGTGACCGACCAGGCAATCCTAGACCTTTACACCCAAGTGAACCGCTGATGGACAACAAATACCTGGACTACCTGCAAAACACCTCGCAGGCGACCGAGCCAGCACCGACCATTAACCAGCCAAGCGCGAACCCGTATTCAGAGTTTTTGAAAACTGAAGACCGCAAAGCGCTGCGTGCCAGCATGGCAGGTGCCATGGACGTAGACCCCGAGGTGGCAGGCAAAGCCCGCAAGCTTTCCCAGCAAACCGGCATACCTTCAGCAGTGGTTGAACGCAATTTGCCAGACGTGGAACGGCAAGCCCAGTTGCAGCAGTTTGATGGCTTGATCACCGAGAGCCCGCGCCTTGCCCGCCAACTGGAAAACCCGGATTTTGCCAAGGTTGCGCGCGATGATGTCGACGTGCTCAAGCGCATGGAAGCCAAGCTGTACGGCGGCATGAAGCCCATTGAGCGTGGATTCTTTGGTGCGATCACCGAGCCTGTACAACGTGGCTTCGCCCGTGCGCGCGGTTCAATTTCAATTATCGCCAGTGAGCTGGGCCTGTACGATGGGGCCCCTGAAGAATTGGCAGTGAACCTAGCGCAGCGCAATCGAGAGGTTGAACGTTTTCCGATGCCGGCCAATGTGGCAGACGGACTGGCGGAAATTACTCAATATTCTCGACTGGGAGAAACGGCAAAGGCCGCTGGGGCAATTATCCGCAACCCACAATCTGTGCTGGAAGTGACGCTCGAATCCTTGGGCGCTAGTTCGCCCGGAATTGCAGCTTTTGCACTTGGATCAGCATTTGGACCTGTTGGCGGTGCTGCAGGTGCAGGAACGGGAAGCTTCGCCATTGAATATGCAAACACCATCAACGAGGTGGTGACCGAAAGCGGTGGCAGCACCACAGATGCGTTTTCTATTGGCCGCGCGATGGCCAATCCAGAAGTGATGGAGGCCGCACGCGAGAAGGCATTGAAGCGAGGTATTCCAATTGCATTGTTTGATGCGCTCACCGCGGGTGTGGCCGGTCGATTGCTGGCTGGCGCTACCTCGTCAACCGGCTCAGTTGCCGCACGTACAGCCGGTGAGTTGGGTATTCAGGCGACCGGTGGAGCAGCTGGTGAAGCGACTGCACAGGGTTTGACTGGTGAATTCAACCCAGGCGAGATTCTGCTTGAAGCGTTTGCCGAGATTCCAACAGCCATTATTGAGGTGCCAGCGAATTACCGGGATGCGCGCGGTGCAGCCAGAATGCGCGACACGATTGCGGCTGCTGAACAGGTTCAACAGAAGGTACAAGCACAGGTTAACCAGGCACAGGGAGCGGAACAAAACGCACAAGCCTTGCGTGATTTGGCAGCAGACAGCAGCGCCAGTAAGGCTCGAGAGCGCGACCCCAAGGCATTTGAGCAGTACATCGACCGTGTTGTTGAAGACGGTCCCGTGCAAGACCTGTACATTGATGCGCAAACACTGGTGAACAAGTTGAACCAGTCTGGTATCAGCGTGGCTGAATTGAGCCAGGCCTCTCCAAGTGTTGCCGCCCAGTTGACCGAGGCCTTGGCCGCCGGCGGCGACATTGTGATTCCCGTTTCTGAATACATGGCGAGGGTGGCGGGTACCGGGCTGGATGAAGCACTGATTCCATCTTTGCGCACCGATGTAAGCGCCATGAGCGAGGAACAGGCGCAGGTGTTTTACCAGGAGCAAACGCAGGTTTTCCAGCAGGAAGCTGAGCGTGTAATTGGCCAACAAGCGCAGACCGACGCTTTTATGGAGAGTGCTGACCAGGTAGAGGGGCAGTTACTCGAGCAACTGAACAAGGCCGGTCGCTTTCAGCCTCGTGCAAACGAACTGAAAGCCAGCTTTGCCAAGTCGTTCTATTCCACCTTGGCCGATACACTGGGCGTAACCCCGACCGAGGCGTTTGAGCGGTACCCATTGCAGATTCGTTCGGACTTTCTGCCTGACCTGGCAGGTGGTGGGCGGTTTGATCAGGCAAAAGCCGATGAACCTGTAATGGACTTTGAACAGGCACGCGAATACTTCAAAGCCAATTTGCAGGGCAAAGAGATCGATAGGCCCGGCCTAGGCAAAGTAAGAATTACAGGAAAAGGATGGAAAAAGTTTAAGGGTGGGGTGAAGGCCGATCCATCAAAAACCGATTTGCTTCAATTTATTCCCGATGTTATTCAGTCCGGTGAATACATCGGACGCTTTCCTTTGGATAAGGTGCGTAGCGATGACATTGTGGCGTTTCATCACATTCAGAAGACTGTACAACTTCGCGGCAACGACGTTCGAGTAGGTGTAACGCTGGGTGAGGATCAGTTCGGAAATTTGTTTTACAACATCAACCGTGATCCAGATGCGCTGCTTCAAAAGAAAAAGGGCTCTGATGTTACCGGGGAAATAGCCCCGGGTTCAGAACCCTCGGAGGGTGCGAACACCCTGAGTCAAAGTGTATTGGATGATGGGTCTGAGGTCAATATTGAGATTTTGGAGCAAGGAGAACGCGGCTCAATCGCCTTTGGCAACGACATAACCCAAACGCCCTCGGTGCTTACACTGGCAGCTGGTTCAGACCTAAGCACGTTCTTCCATGAAAGTGGCCACTTCTTCCTTGAGGTGTATTCCGATTTGGCCAGCAGGCCAGATGCACCAGCTCGAGTGCAAAGCGACATGGCCGCGATTCTGGACTGGATGGGCGTGAAAGGTTCGCCCGAGCTTACGCCATTGCAACAGTGGCGGGCAATGAGCATTGATGAACGTCGCCCAATGCATGAAAAATTTGCCCGAGGCTTTGAGGCATACCTGATTAAGGGCGAAGCCCCAAGCCTTGAACTGCGCGATGCATTCCGCACATTCAGTGCCTGGATCAAGAATGTGTACAAGAACCTGTTGGCTCAGTTCCGTGGCAATATCGACCGCGCATTGGACACCAACCTGAGCCCGGAAATTCGCCAGGTGATGGATCGCATGCTGGCCACCGATGCGCAAATTCAACAGGCCGAGTTTGCCCGCTCGATGTTTCCCACCTTCCAAACCGCTGAAGAAGCAGGCATGAACCAGGATCAGTGGGAGGCTTACCAGGCGCAAGGCAAAGACGCGACCGCCACCGCAGTTGAGCAGTTGCAGCGCAAGAGCCTGGCCGACATGAAGTGGTTTGCCAATGCCAAGGGCAAGGCGATTCGGCAAATGCAAAAACGGGCCAAGGAAGTGCGCGCCCAGGTGCGTACCGATGTACGCCGCGAGGTCATGACCCAGCCGGTTTACCAGGCATGGGCCTTTTTTCGTTCGCGCCTGGACATGCCAGCCAATCAACCAAAGCCCAAGGCGCAAAACCGCGAGCTGAACCCGGCGGTGGACAGCCTGTTTGTGGCCATTGGCATGCTGGGCGGGTTGGACAAAGACCAGCTGGTGGGTACCTGGGGTTTTGATCCAGCAGACCGTGCAGAATCAGGCGTATTTGGTAAGCCAGTGGTGCGCGTAAACAAGGGCCGCACACTCGATGACATGTTGGCCGCACTGGCCGAGTGGGGTTATTTGCCTGTTGATGAAAACGGCAAACCCGATTTGCGCGACTTTGAAGAAGCCTTCTTCAATGAACTGGCCGGTGACCCCCAGTATTCGATGTGGGCCGATTACAGCCTGCAGCGCGAAGACGATGCGCCAGCGGTGGCCTTTGACTTGGCCAACATACCAAGCGGCAAAATTTCTACCAGCTGGCTTAAAGCAAAGTACAGCCCAGACGAGGCATGGCGCAAGCTGACAGCCTTAAAAATGACTTCCGAGGCAACCGGGCTTGATCCCGATGTTGTGGCGCCAGCGTTTGATTTTGATTCAGGCGATGCCATGGTGCAGGCACTGATTGCAGCGGAAGATCCAAGCCTGGTGATTGAACGTTTGACTGACCAGCGTATGTTGCAGGAATTTTCCGAGCTGGCCACACCCGAGCAGATTGAACGAGCCGCAGAGGCAGCGATTCATAACGAGGCTCGAGCCCGGTTTGTGGCCACCGAGCTGGAAGCGGTGAACCAGTTGAACAATGCGCGCGAAAAAACCACGCGTGGCGGTACCGTCAACGTGATCATGAAGGCTGCCCGCGAGTTTGCGGAAGACATTCTGAGCCGAAAAAAGCTGCGCGACATCAAGCCTGGTCAATTTGCCAACGCCGAGGCCAAAGCGGGCAGGGAAGCCAGCGCCGCCCAGCGTGCTGGTAATTACGCCGCGATGGCACAGGCCAAGCGCAACCAGTTACTAAACACCTATGCCGCGCGCGGTGCTGTGAAGGCACTGGAAGAAATTGACCGCGCACGAAAGTTTTTGCTGAAGTTCAACAACGACACCACAAGGCAAAACATTGACCCAGCCTATCGGGATCAAATTGACCAGTTGCTGGAAGGCATTGAACTGCGACAAATCACCAACCGGGAAATTGACCGGCGCAAGGCGTTGAAGGATTTCATTGATTCACAGGAAGAACTTGGCCTACCTGTGATCATCGACCAAGCCTTGATTGAAAAGGCGCAGCGCAAAGCATTCAAGGAACTCACCTTGCAGGAAATGCGCGGCATTGTCGATGCTGTCAAAAACATTGAGCACCTTGGCCGATTGAAAACCCGCCTGCTGAAAGCCAAAGATGCAAAAGCCTTTGCAGCGGTGGCAGAGGAAATTGCTCTGACCATTCGTGAGAACGGTGGCAACTCCCAGGCCGTGCCTATTGAGGAAGAAAAAGGCGGTTTTGCTGCCAAGCGAAATTGGCTGAAATCGTTCTTGGCCAGCAGCAGGAAGCTGGGCAGCATGGTGCAGCAAATGGACGGTGGGAAGGAAGGTGGCATTTTCTGGAACACCTTTGTACGCAGCATGAACGAATCCAGCACCATGGAAGTTTCCATGCTGGAAAACGCCACAGTGCAGCTGGGCAAGATGTTCAATGACTTTGAAAAGCAGGCGGGCAAGTTAAGCGAAAAGGTGCAGATTGACGCCATTGGCCAAAGCCTGAGCCGTGAAGGCCGGGTTGCAATTGCCCTGAACTGGGGCAATGAAACGAGCCGCCGGCGCATTCTGGACGGGGAAAAGTGGAGCCCTGGGCAAGCCCAAGCCGTGCTGGATACCCTGACCAAGGATGAATGGGACTTTGTTCAAAGCGTGTGGGACTACATCAACACCTTCTGGCCCATGGTGGCCGACAAGGAAAAGCGCGTAACTGGCGTGGTGCCTGAGAAGGTGGAGGCCGTGAAAGTGACCACCAAGTTTGGTGAATACGCGGGTGGTTACTACCCAATCAAATACGACCCACGCCGCGACGATGGAAAAACCGAACAGCAGGACGCAGCCCAAGCCGCCAAAGACATGATGCGAGGTGCTTTTGCCCGTAGCCAAACCCGGCGCGGACACCTGGAACAGCGTGTTGACCAGGTAAACCGTGCGGTGCGTAAAGACTTGAACGTAATTCCAGAACACCTGCGCCAGGTAATTCACGATTTGGCTTGGCACGAATGGTTGATTGATGCCAACCGCTTAATGAACGACAGTTCAATCAAGAATGCCGTGGTAACCCACTACGGCAATGAAGTGCTTCGCATGTTCAAAGACAACATTCTGGCCATTGCCACGCAAGATGTAACACCGATGGATTCCACTGACCGCACGTTGCTTGAGATTCGCAGCAACATCAGCCGGTCGATCATGGGTATTTCATTCACCACCGCTTTCCTGCAGCCATTTGGTTTGCTGAACAGCGTGGCCAGAATTGGCCCCAAGGCCATGGCACAGGGTTTGAAACGATGGATTGGCGATGCGGCACGCATGGAAAGCTCACTGAAGTGGGTTGGTCAGAAGTCCGAATTCATGCGCCTGCGTGCAAAAACCTACAACCGCGAGATAAGCGAAATCAGTAACCGGCTAAAAGGCAAAAGCAAAGCAGCACAGGTAGTCGATGCCAGCCTGTTTTACATGATGACCAAGTTTCAGTTGGCTGCAGATGTGCCCACGTGGATTGGTGCGTATGAAAGCGCGCTGGCTGATAACGCAAATGATGAGGCGCGTGCAATTGCTTTGGCTGATCAAGCTGTGTTGGACTCACAGGGTGGTGGTGAAGTAAAAGACTTGGCAGCCGTGCAGCGTAACCACCCATTCCTGACCCAGTTCTACACCTATTTTTCCACCACCTGGAACTTGATTGCGCAGCGCACTGGCAACACCGATTTTAAAAACCCGGCCGCAACCGCTGGTTGGTTAGCCGACATGGCCTTGTTGGTAATCATTCCTGCAATTGGCCCCGAGCTTTTAAAGTCGATGCTGAAGGGCGAGATTGAAGACGACGAGCCCGAAGAACTGGCCGAGAAAATGGTTCGCTGGCAGGTTGGCTACTTGATGGGTATGTTTGTTGGCCTACGTGAGCTTTCTGGACCCGTTGCGGGGTTCGATTATGCAGGCCCACCGGTGGCCAGAATTGTTACCGATTTTGTAAATGCGGTCGAGCAAAGTAGCCAGGCCGAGGTGGACGAACCTTTGGTGATGGCCTACGCCCGTTTGATGGGTTCAGCCTTCGGCATTCCGTCAACCCAGATTATTCGCAGCTACAAAGGCTGGGTTGCCTGGGAAGAGGGCGAAGCGCCAGCCACTTCAATTCTGCTTGGCCCACCTTCCCGGAACTGATGGGGTGCGCTTAACCCTGGCGGTGCGCGTGAAAATTCGTGCATCGCCAAGGGGTACCGCACATGACTATTCAAAGCACCGACCGCAAAGCAGGACCGTTTTTATCCGGTACTGCGCTTCCGTTTGAATTCAAGGTTTTTTCCAAGGAAGACATTTCCGTTATTTACACCAACGCCGAAGGTGTTGAAGTAGTGCTGGTTCTGGACAGTGATTATTCGGTGTCATTGAATTCCGACCAAGACAACAACCCAGGCGGCACTGCAACACTGACAACCCCAATTGTTTCCGGTGATCGCGCCAACATTATTGGCGACCTGGCTTATGACCAAGGCACGGATATTCGCAATCAGAATGGGTTTGAGCCGGAGATTATTGAAGACGCACTGGATCGCGCAACAATTCAAATCCAGCAACTCAAAGAAATTTCCGACCGGACACTTAAAACTGCACCAGGTGATTCACGCACTGGCGATGAGTTGCTGGCCGATATTTTTGAAGCAGACGCCAGCGCCGCTGCCAGTGCTGCAGCAGCCGAAGAAAGCGCAAACCGTGTTGACCTTGGTGCACTGGATGATGCGGTAGCCCAAACACAAGCAGATGCTGCCACTTCGACAACGCAGGCTGGGATTGCCACTACACAGGCGGGTATTGCAACAGCGCAGGCCACTATTTCCACCACTCAAGCGGGCTTGGCAACAACCGCCAAAACTGCTGCTGAGTCAGCTCGCGATGCAGCTTTACTTTCCAAGGGATTGTGGCCTACAACAGCGGCGGGTATTGGTAGCGGTATCGCCAACACAGTAATTACATCGGGTGGTTCTGGCGGTACAAACGGAACCTTTGCGCTTGCATTTTCTGGCGGCACTCAGGTTTTAGCTCCTGCTGGTGTTTTCACTGTTGTCGGCGGTGTGGTTGTAAGTGTCACTATTACCTACGCTGGTTACTACTCAGCAGGCACACCTACTCTTTCCTTTGCTGCCTCTGCTGGACTTACTGGGACAAACATCACGGCGGTGATGGCTGCAAACACGAACGTAAATGAGTATTTCTCAGTGCCTGTTGCTGGTTCAAATGACTTGCTTATTTTGTATCGAGTTGACTCTGGGCCGGTAGCAACTGAGATGGCTAGATACTATTCAACGGCTGGTGTTGACAATAGACTTCTGGCTGCAATTGGTGGTCAAGAAGAAAATATCTATTATAAAAACACAGTTCCAGAATACTTGTCCCGTGTCGCAAGCACTGTTGATAACGGAAACGGCACATTTACAATCAACACTGTTTTTGTAGAAACTGTGTACAACGCTGTTGGCAGGTTGGCGGTTGGAAAAAAGTGCTCCCTATCCGTTCGAGTGGTTACTGGCGGACTGACTACGGCACAAACCTATGTGCGGTTCATGAATGGCGCATCTCAAATTTCTATTCATCCTGTTAGCTCAACTACAGATGCAGATGGTTACTACAATATACAAGACCTTACAGTTCCCGCACTGTGCACAACAATTCAGGTTCGGGTTGACAACAATACAAGCGGCGACATTTTTGAAATTGTTTTCTGTCCATCAGCTTCAACTTTCGGAGCCAGACAAAATTCTGTTTCTCGTACTTTGATAAACAAAAACCCTGCAATTTCAAATGTTCCGCTTGGACTCATGCAAGTCAACCAAGCAGCTTTTGCAATTGTTCGACCTAATGGAACTGTTGGCGTGTGGAATGCACTGTTGGCTTCTACTGGGTCTGGTGCAAGCTCCACAACACTTGATGCATTGCAGGTTGTTGAGGAGTCACTGAGATTAACTGGACTGATAGATAAGCTGGTTTATTTGAATCTCAGATGCGGCAATGATTCAACCGCGTGCCTTACACCGTTTCTTGATAAATTTGGATACGGGAAAGATCGGACACCAACGAGCTTTACTTTTACAGAAGCCAACGGCATGGATCAAACAACTGTGAACGTTGACACAGGGGTAGTACCTGCATATTGCGGAATGGGGCGATATGGCGTTTCTCTAGGCGTTTATTTGCTTAACAACGTGGCAAGCAGTGGTACGGCAATGATTATTGCAAGTGGTTTGACATTAGACCCATTAAATTCAGGTTTCCATATTTTTGATGCTTTTAACACTGTTGCTGCTGGCGGTGGAAGAACACAAGCGGGACCCGGCAACACCATAACAGCCGGATTTCTTGCTGGCGCACGATCTTCTGACGGGATTGGCAAAATTTCAAAAAACGCTGAAATTGTTGCAACTCAGGTAACGCAAGGCGGTGCAGTGCCAACTGTTCCGCTAAACATCAATTTTTCTAGAGGAACTTCGGCGGGTGATTTTTTCGGATTGGACATGACGGCTGATGACTTGGCCTCGATGTGCTGGATTTTGCATACGTTTAACACCGCCCTTTCTAGGGCTGCGACCACAGAGGGGCTATTCTAATGCTGCAATATACATACGAACTATCGCCAAGCTTATTGTTTGAAAACGGCAAGCCTGCTGTTTTTATTCCAGTAACTCCAGATCAAGGGGGTTATTACAATGTTGGCACTGGGGCAACTTGGAAATGGACGACTTATGCAAGACAAATGCAGGTTGAAAGCTACGCCACGGTCGCAAGAAAGGTTGCGATCAGGGTAACAGTTGATGGCACTTGTAGAGATTATTATTTTGGTGGGACTACCGTAGGGCAGTTCAACACGACAAACATTTCATTGCCTGCCGGCAACAAAACAATTGAATTGATTGTTCCGGGGCAACACGCATCAAGTGCTGGCGGCGTACCGGGCGGTGTATTCCCAACAAGAATTTCTCTGGACTCACCGGCCACTGCAATAACATCAAGCGTTGCTGCAAATCGGGTTGTGATTTACGGCGACAGTATCACCGTGGGTGGCAATGCAATATGTGAAGCGCATCTGGGTTTTGGTGGACTGATGAAAAAAACCCCAGCTTTTGGCGGTTATGATGGTGACGTTACATTAGTGGCGTATGGTTTTAGAAGGCTTTTTGATGATTGTTCAACCGCTGGTGCTAGAACGAGTTTTGTGACTTCGCTGTTAGCACTAAATCCAACTGTTCTTGTGTTGTTTATAGGCTCAAACGATCAGGCTGTTATCCCGCCAACATCGAATGCAAATTTCCAAATTTATTACGAAGGGCTTTTGGATGAAATTGCCTTGCAAGACAGTTCACTAAAAGTTCTATGTGTTTCGCCATTATTACGTGGGTTTGGCTCAGAAGTTGCAAATTCACTTGGCGAAACGATGCCTCAAAAAAGAACAATCATTGCCAATGCTGTAGCTGCACGTTCGGGGGCAGTCACGCCACCGGTTTACTTGGATGGTTCAACAATTATTGGATATGCCGATCTTGACGATGGGACTCACCCCACAACAGCCGCACATGTGATTATTCGGGACGCAATGTTATCGGCGATTGCTGCGCTTTAATCAGTCAAAATACCAGCCTTGATGTGAAATCTGATATTTAAAATAGAGTCCGTAGGTGCACATACCGCACCACACTTTTCCTACCATGGGCCTCACTGATAAACCGGTGGGGCCTTTTTTACGGTGCGCTTAAAACCGCTTCACCTTATTAGCATTGTTCCAGTTACACACAACCTGAGACCCTGCAATGAAAGTTGAAGATACCGCTGTTTTTTTCTCGAACAGAACGACTGAGGCCGGTGCAATTACTGGAGTAGTGGGGTGGATGGCTTCAGTCAATTGGATCGGTTGGGCCGGTGTGTTCATCGCGCTGCTTGGCCTGTTTGCAAATTTGTATTATCAGCGCCGACGCGATCGCCGAGAACAAGCCGAGAGTGACGCCCGCTTGGAAGCACTTCGCAGGCAGCGTAACCCATGATGACCTTTCGGCAAAAAGTAGGTGGTGCGGTTCTAGCTGCCTCAGCCACCCTCGTTGGTACTGTGGCCATGTGGGAGGGCACTGAGTATGTGCCTTACCGCGACATTGTTGGCGTGCTCACTGTGTGCCAAGGCTACACCGGACCCGGCATTGTGCCCGGTAAGGTTTACACCAAAGCCGAGTGCGACCAGCTGTTGGTTCAGGAATTGACACACCATGGACAGGGAGTGCTGAAGTGTACCAAGGTACCCCTGAACCAGAATCAATACGACGCGCTCGTTTCATTCACCTACAACGTTGGTGTGGGGGCCTACTGTGGCAGCACGCTGGTGAAGAAGCTCAACCAGAGTGATTACACCGGGGCTTGCAATGAGCTTCGCCGCTGGGTGTATGCCGGTGGCAAACGGGTGCAGGGCTTGGCCAATCGTCGAGAGGCTGAGCGGTCGCTGTGCTTAAAACCCATGCCTTCGCCTGAACCTGCCGAGGTGGCCACATCATGAAGCTGCCCACTCAGTTTACGGCCGTGGTGTTCATGGCAATACCCGTGGCGCTTCTTCTGGTTGGCTTTTACGCCGGCGTGAAAGTGGAGGGTGGCTCTGCGGCCAAGGAAAAGCTGAAGCTTCAGGAACAGCACACCGAACAGTTGGCCGCGGCCTTTGAAGACTACCAGGCCAAGATCGTGGCCCAACGCAAACGTGATAAGGAAACGATTGATGGATACCTTGCCGAAATGGCTCAAATTGACAGCCGGTACCGTGAGCTTACTCGCACTGACCGCCTGCGCCTCCCCCGGTCAGTCTGTGATCCAAATCCCGTGCCCACCGGCTCCCCAGGTGAACCCGGCATTGCAAAAGGAACTGCCCCCACCGTTGTACTTCCAGAACGAGTTGAAGCGGATCTTCGACAGCTCGCACGAACAGCCGATGAAGTGACTGCGCAGTGCAGGGCAATCTTGCAAGGTCAAGATGGGTAGTTTTGATGCGATAATAATTCAAGTGAAAATCAAGTGACTTTCAAGTGAATTAGGGTACAAAACAGGCCCTTTTTGGGTAGCGGGGCCAGTTTAAATGTTAATAAAAACAACGACTTATAAGTGCGGTAATGGCTACGAACCAAGGGGTCGTGGGTTCGAATCCTGCCAGCCGCACCAAATTAAAAAAACCCTCGCTCAAAAGGCGAGGGTTTTTTGTTTTATTTCCCCCGGTTTAATTCTCTTAATTTCGCGTCAAAATAAACTTTCGCAATACCGTGTATTTGTCATGCGAGTTGCGACTTGTGCGTAAAGAGGTTTAATTTGTATTAATTAATAATTGATGAATTGTTAACAATCGATAAAACCACTGAAAAATCAGAAATTTACATTGACCATAATTGTTGTCAGATGACAGTATCCGTTTGCGAGTTTGTAGCGGTTCACGGAACAGTGTGTTGAGAATCCCCTACAGAAGACTACAGAACAACGTAGGTGCTCCAACCGTTTCTATCCAACTCATACAAACAAGGTAAATCATGAAAATCGTTAAAAATTCTTTGGTCGCTGCAATCGCTCTGCTTACTTCTTCTGCTGCGTTCGCTCAGGCAACAACAACTGCCAATTTTTCAGTGTCAGCATCGGTTCTTGCATTTTGCAAGGTCAGCGCAAACAACATCGTGATTGCGCCAATCACGGCAGGTGACACCACTGGCCCCAAGTCAAGCACGGGTGGCGTGAGTGTTAATTGTACCAATGCTACAACTTACACCTTGGGCGTTCCCGCAACACTGACTTTGGGTTTGGCTGGTGGCGGTTTCGACATTCCTTCAACCCTGGCAATCGCTGCACCCAGTGGCACCGGCGCCGGTTTTGGTGCAGGCAAAGTTCAATCACACACTGTCACAGCGACCATCCAGGAAGCTGCTTATGAAAACGCACGTGCTGGTAACTACTCAGCAACAACCACTGTGACATTGACTTATTAATGGATTCAGGCACATTGTGTTAATGCTTAGCAGAGCCCCGGCCAAGCGCCGGGGTTTTGTTTTTTATTAATTACTTTCTGCCACAGGCCTATGAATATCTGGACAAAAATTTCTGCATTTATTCTGCTTTCAGTCGCCAATCTGGGTGCGCAGGCGGGCAACTTTACCGTGTCTTCGGTGAATATTTCCATGCCTTCACGTCAGCCCACATACGCGTTGACAATTACCAATGAATCCGCCGACGAACCACTTTCCATGCAACTGGATGCGTTTTTGTGGTCGCAGAAAGAGGGCCAGGAAGTGTATGAGGTCAGCAAAGACATTCTAATCAGCCCCAGGGTTTTCAATATTGCCCCTGCAGCGTCCCAAATTGTTCGCATTGCACTGCGCAATCGCCAAGACTTTCCGGTTGAGCAAACTTACCGATTGTTCGTGAAAGAAATTCCATCCGAAAAGCCACTTGAAGAGGGCGGAGTTCGTGTGGCTTTGCAAATGAACATTCCCGTGCATGTTGTGCCTGCCAAAGTGGACAGAAAGGCCCTGGAGTTCAAGTACATGAAACTGCCAGACGGAAGCCTGGCCTTGACCGCCCACAACCCCGGCAACGTGTATGTGAAGGCTGTTGAGGTGAAGATTACTGACATCGCCACAGGCTTGCCCGTGGAGTCAGCTCCGCCGGTCATCCAGGTGTTGTCGGGCGCGACCAAGGTTTACCCCTTGGCAGCGGCGGGTGCAAGCACGCTGCCCGGCAAAAATCTGAAAATTCAAGCAATAGGTGAAGGACTATTGATTGAGCAAACTGTGTCCTTCGACAATTGATTCGGCATTGGTGATCAATGCCTTATTTCCTGCTTGTGCTGTGCGCACTGTTGTTACCCGCTAAAACAGCGATTGGGCAGGAAGTTCAGGTCAATACGTCGGCATTTCAAGAGCTGGTCGTACAGGTTCGAATTAACGGCACCGATCTGCCAGATCCTTCAGTTGTTTTATTTGGTGTCACCAACGATCTGTATGCACAAGAACAGGAACTTTCAGTGTGGCGAATCGACTCGAATGGTTTACCAACCATTGAGTATGGTGGTGCTGTCTACTACCGGATACCCATTGCGGAGGGCACCAGCTATGTGCTCGACGAGAAAAATCTGTTTCTGCAGTTCAATGCCGCAGCAGAACGTTTTATTGCACGTTCAATGAGCTACCAGTCAGCCAGCAATCAAGGTACTTTAACTTCAGGCTTTGGTGCTTTTTTCAACTACGATTTGTCCAGCACCACGATTGACAGTGAGAACTTCACTTCTGCATTTCTGGAACCTGCCGTGTTTACCCCGTACGGGGTCGGTTCAAGCAACTTTTTTGTGTCTCAGTCACCGACTCAGTCCGGGGCGATTCGTTTGAACTCGACCTGGGAAATGGATTTACCCGATTCGGTGGCCTCGCTGCGTTTTGGGGATTCGATTTCGAAGTCTGCGCCCTGGAGTATCAGCAACCGGATCGGCGGCATTCAATACGCCACCAACTTTCGCACTCAACCGTATTTGACGTCCAGCCCCCTAAGGGCCGCAACCGGCATAGCGACCGCACCTTCCACAGTTGAGGTGTTTGTGAATAACGTGCTTCAATCACGCCGGCAAGTGGCACCAGGCCCCTTCAACATTGACAACATCCCTTCGAGCACCGGTGTGGGTGATGTACGTGTGGTGATTCGCGATGCATCGGGTCGTGAGCAGATTTTGACTCAGTCGTTCTACCAAAGCCCTGGTTTGTTGCGCAATGGTCAGCACGACTTTTCCTATGAAGTGGGTCAGCTTCGGCGCAACTTCGGTCGTGAAGGCAACGACTATGGAGACTCGCTGATCAGCGCCACGCATCGTTATGGTTTCACCGATGATTTCACGGCTGGCTTTCATGCTGAGTCGAGCGCTAGCAGCCGTCTGGCGGGCGGTGGCATTGTGCAGGCCATTGCAGGTATAGGCGCTGTTAACTTCGACCTGGCTGGTAGCCAGTCAGATCAGGGTTCAGGTAGTTTGACTGTTGTGGGGTTTGAGCGGCAGGCGCGTACTTCTGCAATTGGTGTTCAGTATCAGCAAGCGTCCGATAACTTTCGCCTGATTTCTGAATTTGGTCCTCAACTTACCACCTCACATGCTCTGAATTCCAGGTTTTCTTATGGCTTTGGTGAATACGGTGCGGTGTCTTTTACCTATTCATCGTCCGAGTTCGCAGGCATTCCAAACGAAACATTTTCGACCGCTTACTTTTTGCAGTTGTTCGGCAAATTGTCAGTGAGTTTGTCGTATACCCAATCGTTGTTGGCCGATGGTCAGCGCTCTTTTTTCTTGAGTGCTTTCATGCCTCTGGATCAAACACGATCCACCGCCTATCAAGTCAGCAAGTCGGGCAACGACAAACTGTTTGCAAGCGCACAGTTTCGTAAAAGCCTGCCCTTGGGCTTGGGGACCGGGTATGGTCTGGAGGCTGGCTTGAACAACACCTACCGTGCTGAAGTTGCACGGAATTTCAACTACTCCACAGTCACTGCCTCGGCCAGCTCTCAGCAAGGGCAGACCAGCCAAAGTGTGGGTGCATCCGGCAGTGCGGTGTTTATGGATGGTGGTGTTTATCTCTCTCGACGCCTGAACGACAGTTTCGGTGTGGTGCGGGTTAAAGGCTTCGAGGGTGTGACGGTATTCGCTGAGAATCAGGCGGTGGGGCGAACCAATTCATCTGGGGCCCTGGTGGTGCCCAATCTAAGATCTTATGAGGACAACCGAATTTCAATTGAACAAGCCGATTTGCCATTTGAAGTGGAAATTGGCGCGACTGAACTGGTGGGGGTTCCATATTACCGAAGTGGTGTCGTACTCGATTTTCCTGTGCGGCTTGTGCGTTCGGTGACCTTTGTTCTGAAGGATGCTGAGGGGAATGATGTGCCCTCAGGCGCACCAATTTTCAAGCGCAATGGGGTTCACATTAATTTGGTGGTGGGCACAGAAGGTTTGGTTTATTTGGCAGATGCACCTGATGCAGCTGCCTACACCGCGAAATGGAAGGGCGGTGAATGCCATTTTGAATTTGATTTGAACAAGAGTGCGCCTGAGGGCGGCTCGCCAATTGACCTGGGAACATTGAAATGCCTGACCGTTCATTGAACATATTTTTTTCAGTGCTCCTGGCTTTGACCGGGCTCGGATTGTTGGGCGGCAAGGCCTATGCAGGTGATGTGGACACGTGTACGGTGGGCGGTGGCACTTTGGCATTTGGCAATTATCAGCCTTCTAACGGCAATCGCACCACCGTGGGCAGTGTGCAAATGAGTTGTACTTGCAGGGGCATTAGCACTACGACTGTTTCCGGCAGTACCTTTGTGGCCTTGTCCGATTCTTCCAGCAATGCAAACCGACTGTTGCAAAACTTGGGCAGCACGCTGACTTACGGCGTGTATTCCGATGCGAACTACAGCAATGTGTACCCCAGCGTGGCGGGCTCTGCGGTTTTCTCGTTCACAGGAAATTGCCCTTTGGGTTTGGGCAATTCACGTAAACCACTTTCATTTTCTACGCCACCCACGTTTACCTTGTACGGGCGAATTTTGGATGTGGGCAGCAATTTGAATGCAAGTGCCGGTTTGTACTCCGGCACCTTAACTTTAACGATCAGTTACTGACATGGATGCGAAGAAAAATATGCGCTTAATCCACAAAGCATCGGCGATGGCAGGCTTGATGTTGGCCATGACATCCATGCAGGCCAATGCAGTAACGATTGTTGCGAATCCGCGTGTTTCCGTAGAAATAGGTGCGACAACCACGGCGTCTGCAGTCACGCAGCCGGCGATTGTTACGATCGTGAAATCATCCAGTGGTGTTGCGGTCAATTACACGTCGACCATCGTAGGTGGTTGCCAGGGTGCTACCGCTGAGGGCTGTTTTTCAATCAGAACCAACACCACGCCGATTGTTTCTGTTCCATTGAATTTTGTCAGCAACAGGCTCAGCATGTTGAAGGGCAGCAAAATTCACTACCTGGATGATCAGGTCAACAGCATTTCGGTGAGCTTGTTTCAAGACAGTACGCAAATTGGAAAATCAATCAGCCTGACGCCTGGTGGCGCCGGTGTTATCACTTTCAATATGGACGATGTAGACCAGCTGCTCACGCGCGAATTCAGAATCGTTTATCAACTCGATCTGAAAACCCAACCGGAAGACGGGACTTACACCGGAATCTGGCCCATCGTTCTTGGCACGGTCAGCTTGATTAATCCCTCAAAATAGAATCAAGATTACGATTCTCTGCGGTACACTTTAAAAAAATACAACGCAGAGGAGACGGAAACGATGTTGAAGCCAGGTCTGATGATGAAGCAGGAAATGCTGCTTTCTTCAATTTTGGTGCATGCCGAACGATTTTATGGGTGGCAAGAAGTGGTGAGCCGCAGGGTAGAGGGTGACCTGCACCGCATCACCTTCAGGGCCATGGCGGCGCGCGCCAGGCAACTTGCCAAGGCGCTGCATGCCTTGAATATTCAGCAGGGCGAGAACATTGCCACGATAGCCTGGAATAGTCATCGCCACATTGAAATTTATTATGCCGTGGCGGGCATGGGTGCAGTGACTCACACGTTGAATCCCCGTTACACACCGCAGCAGTTGATCTACATTATCAACCATGCACAAGACACCACCATTTTTTTCGACCTGACCTTTGCGCCTTTGATCAAGGCGATTGCACCGCATTGCCCCAGCGTCAAAAACTGGATTTTGTTGATCGATGAAGACAAGATGCCTGCGGAGCCCCCAGTGGCTGGCTTGTTGAATTACGAAGCCTTGCTCAAGGCGCAGAACGATGAGTACGTGTGGCCCGAGTTTGATGAGAACTCCGCTTGTACCCTGTGTTACACCTCGGGCACCACTGGCAACCCCAAAGGGATTTTGTATTCACACCGCTCCACCATGTTGCACGCCATGATGTCCAACTGCGCAGATGCCATTGCGCTGACCCGAAAAGACACTGTGTTGCCCGTTGTGCCCATGTTTCATGTGAATGCCTGGGGCTTGCCTTATGCCGCATTGATGACGGGTTGCAAGCTGGTCATGCCCGGCCCGCAGCTGGATGGCCCGTCCATCTACAATTTGCTGGAAGGCGAAAAGGTGACAGTGGCAGCTGGTGTGCCCACCATTTGGCTGGGTTTGATCAATCACATGAAGCAAAACAGGCTCACGTTCAGCACCTTGAAACGCTCGCTGGTAGGTGGCTCGGCCGTGCCTGTCAGTTTGATCAAAGAGTTTGATGAAATGGGTGTTGAGTTGATGCAGGGTTGGGGCAGCACAGAAATGTCGCCCTTGGGCACTGTGTCCAAATTGAGTGGTGATGAGCGCAATTTGCCCAAACAGGAACAATACGAAATTGTGGCCAAGCAAGGGCGCACCATTTTTGGTGTCGACATGAAATTGCTCGCAGAAGATGGCACTGAATTACCGTGGGATTTTGAACAGAGCGGCGAGTTGCATGTGCGTGGTCATTGGGTATTGCACGAGTACTACGGTGGTGATGGCGCAAAAGCCTTCAGCCACGATGCCACCGGCAAACGCTGGTTTGCCACTGGAGACGTGGCCCGCATGGCGCCGGACGGCTTGATGCAAATTACCGATCGAACCAAAGATGTGATCAAGTCGGGCGGGGAGTGGATCAGTTCAATTGATCTTGAGAACATTGCCATGTCGCACCCGGCGGTACTGCAGTCTGCAGTGATTGCCATTCCTCATGAAAAATGGAATGAGCGCCCATTGCTGATTGTTGTAAAACGCCCTGGTACGGATGTCAGCAAACAGGACATTCTGAATTTTTATGAAGGGCGAATTACCAAAATGCACATCCCAGACGATGTCGAGTTTGTGGACGCCATGCCTATTGGTGCAACAGGCAAAGTGCAGAAGTCTGAGCTTCGAGAGAAGTTCAAAGGTCTGACTTTCCGTTCGGTTTGAATTATTTGGCCGCCTTGGGGCCCCACAATTCCTCAAGGCGTTTGTCCCGCCCACAGCCATTGCGATAGTAACCGTAGCGAATCGGATTCTTCGTGTAGTAATCCTGGTGGTATTCCTCGGCCGGGTAAAACTTCACCACGGGCGCCACTTCGGTGTAAATGGTTCTGAATTTCCCACTGGCTTGCAGTTTGGCTTTGCTGGCTTCCGCAATTTTCTTTTGTTCCTCGTTCAGGTAGTAAAACCCGCTTCGGTATTGCGTGCCTGCATCGCAGAACTGGCGGTTCTTCACGGTCGGGTCGATTGTTTTCCAGAAGTATTCCACCAATTGGCTGTAGCTGACTTTCGTGTCGTCGTAAGTCACTTCAACCACCTCGGTGTGGTCTGTACGGCCTGCACTCACCACCTTGTAATCCGGGTCTTTGTACTGCCCGCCTGCGTAGCCTGAAATTGTTTTCAACACGCCAGGCACTTTGTCAAAGTCAGCTTCGGTGCACCAAAAGCAGCCGCCGCCAAACACCGCAGTTTTTGTTTCAGCTTGTGCGCCTGTTGCAGCAAGCAAGCCCAAGGCTACGGCCAAGGTTGTTTTGAGTTTCATGTATGTCATTTTTTTACGCCTTGCGCACTGCAGGTAATGTTTGACCTTCGGGAACGAACGCCAGCGCCAGGCCGTTGTTGCAATAGCGTTTGCCGGTTGGGGCAGGGCCGTCGTCGAACACATGGCCTTGGTGGCCGCCACAATTGCTGCAGTGGTATTCCGTGCGCGGCAAAATCAGTTTGTAATCGGTTTTGGTATTCAGTGCGCCTTTGTTGGCATCAAAAAAACTGGGCCAACCAGTGCCACTGTCGTATTTGTATTGGGAAGGGAACAGCGGCAGGTTACAGGCTGCACACACATAGGTGCCCTTGCGTTTCTCGTCATTCAAGGGGCTGGAGAACGGGCGCTCGGTGGCCTCTTTGAACAGCACGTTGTACTGGTCTTTCTTGATGATTTTCAGCCATTCGGCTTCAGATTTATTCAGCTTGTTCATGCTGGCAATTGAACTCATGGGTTTTGTGAAAAACAGACCTGCGCCGATGGCGGCCAAACCTGCGATGACTGTACGACGTTGCATGGTGGTATTTCCTTCTTTTAAATCACTCAATCAATATTCAACTGCACTGGCCTAGGGCCCTTGGTGCATTCAATGCCTGAAGAACGGTATTGGATTCATTGTTCTCAACAATCACGCCAAGCCCCACATTGTTTTGGTTCCAGTCGGCTGGCAAGGTGTGCTTGAACACCTGAACCTTCGCGGTGGGTGACACTTTTTTCGCTTCACTCAAATGCCGCACCACCCGGTCGTGTTTCAATAATTCGCCCCGGTTTTCTCCGGCCTTCACCTGTTGGCTCAAATTGTCTTCATAGAAGGCAACAAACACGCGCCCTCCAGAATAACGTTCATCCAGCCATTCGGTTTTAACCTCCACTTCGACCTGATTGCTTGCCTTTCGTTCCAGCGACACTTGCAGGCCCACGGGTGCCTTGTCTTGTTGCATGGCAGCCAGTCGCTGAGGAATCAGCCCGGCCTGGCCCCAACGACGAACCTCGCGGTTGGAAAACACATACTGCGGTGTGTAAATTTGACTCACATTGCCTGTGCGTTTGTGGCCATATTGCCGTTCGGTGAATTGCTTTTTCGAGTAGGGGTCTTCCCAGCCGATGTAATTCCAGTAGTCCACATGAAATGAAAGCGCCAGGATATTGTTTGCCCGCTCGGGTGTGGTCAGCTGGCTGCTTAGCCAACGGTCAGCAGGTGGGCAGCTGCTACAGCCTTCCGACGTGTAAAGCTCGGCGACGATCATGCGCTCAACGGGGCTCGTCCAATTGCAACTGCCTTGCTGGGCCAAAGCAGGTGAATTGCCCAAGCCGAGGAGGGCCAAAGCACCAGTGCCTGCCATGAAGTTCAAGCGATTTGTCATACAACCCTCCGCATGCTGCGTTTTGTTCAGGAGGGTATTCGCCGGATTTCCCGGAAAGGTTACATCGCATTGCTTATCAAATTCTGCGTTGGTTAACAAGTGTGGCAAGTCCTGTGACTACTCTGACTAAGTGACTCGCGGGTAATTTACTTACCCTGATAGAGTTAACCGGCCTCGAAAACCAAGTGTCGGGGCGACTTCCATAAAAACAGGAGATTGGGATGAAATTAAAAGCCTTGCTTGCGTCAGCCTTGCTGACCACTACTTTTGCCGTGCATGCACAAGACAAACCCGTGGTGCAATTCATTGCCACCGGCGGCACCATTGCCATGAAAATTGACCCGGTGAAAAATGCGCCCGTGCCAGCCATTTCAGGTGAAGACCTGTTGGCCACGGTGCCCGATGTGGGTAAGTACGCCAACATTCAGGTCAAGAGTTTGTCGAATGTGCCATCCGATTACATGGACCCGCCACGTTGGGTGCAGTTGACCAAGGAAGTGAATGCAGCTTTGGCTCGTCCTGAAGTGGCCGGTGTGATTGTTTCCCACGGCACGGACACGCTGGAAGAAACCGCATTTTGGCTGGACCTGACTGTGCGTTCTGAAAAGCCCGTGGTGTTGATTGGTGCCCAGCGCAACGCCTCTTCGTCTGATTTTGACGGCCCCCGTAACCTGCTGAATGCCGTGCGAATTGCGGTGGATGAACAGTCCAGGAACAAGGGCGTGATGTTGGCCATGAACAACCAGATCAATGCTGCGCGTTATGTGACCAAAACCCACACGCAGAACGTTGAAACCTTCCAGAGCGGTGCGTTTGGCTTGATTGGTGAGGTGTACCCGGACCGTGTCATGTATGCCACGACACCGCTGCGTCGCCAAACATTCCAGTTGGTCGATGGCCCCATGCCTGAGGTGGAAATTGTTGCCATGTATGGCGGTGCAACAGGCGCCGCTTTGCGCAATGCCGTTGACCGTGGCGTGAAGGGTATTGTTGTTCAGGCTTTGGGTATGGGCAATATGAATATCCCCATGTTTGAGGCAGTGCAGTACGCCTTGTCGAAAAACGTGCCCGTGGTCATTTCAACGCGCGTGCACCAGGGTCGGGTGATGGCCAACTATGGCTTTGTGGGTGGCGGTAAAACTACGTTCGATGCAGGTGCTGTCATGGCCGATGATTTGTCACCCCAAAAAGCACGCATCTTGCTGATGTTGGCTTTGCAATCGGGGATCAACAAAAAGGCCGACTTGCAGCCTTTGTTTGACCGATAAGTTTGAGCAGTTAGTTCAAGCGATGTGGGCCACTGGAAAAGTCATCTGAAACTGGGTGATTTCAAGTGCAGTGACCACATCCTTGATGTCCAGATCCGGAAAGGCATCGCCCAGGTTTTGTAGCACATGCACATTGGCAAACCGGGCCTTGCCTTTCGCGCTTGGGCTGTATAAAAACTCCTGACCTTGCCAGCGTTGACCCAAGGTTTTCATGAAACCGGGCACCAGGCTGGTGTGAATTGGGAAGGAAAAACCCTTGCCGCGGTAGGCCAGTTCAAACTGGGCAATACCGTCGTGGTGCAGGTTGATTTCCTGCACCCCCTCCGGACCCTGTGCAACATCGAAGCTGCACAGGTTTTTCGGAATGCCCCAATTGATTCGACCATTTTTAACGCTGCTCGCGCTGCTCACCACAATATTGCTGATGGTTGGCAGGCGTTTGTTGCCAAGCTTTTCACTGAACTGTGCGGTGCCTGGAATGTAGAGCAATTCCTTGTAAGGCCCGGCGTTGGAATGGGTGTAATCCACGAACATCAACACACTCAAAGGTGTTTTCAGCGTGTCGCGAATGTCCAGCGGAATGCGTTTGTCAGCAATCAGCTTTTCAGCCTTGCTGCGCATGAGCACAATCAATCCTTTGCCGGTCAAGGTCCAGGGTGCAGGTACTTCTTCAAGGTCTGCAAACTCGTCAATGATTGAATCAACTGAATTCAAGCTTTAGCCCATTTTGAAAATGTTCATCTTGTGGCCTTCCGGTGTGCGGAAGTAGGCCGCGTAAAAGCCGGGCATGCGTTCGCCGGGTGCGCCTTCACAGGTGCAGCCGTGCTCTTTGCAATGGGCATAGAAAGCGTCGACCTGTGCGCGGTCTTTGGCAGCAATCGCAACCATGGTGCCGTTGCCTACACTGGCAGCTTGGCCGTTGGCAGGTTTCATGATGCCCAAGAATGGCTCGGCCAGGCTGGTGCCCCAGAAAATGCCGTGCGGCAAATCCAGCACGCGCTTGGCGCCTAAGGGTGCCAGCAGCTTGTCAAAATATTCACCGCTTTTTGGCAGGTCATTGGTGCCGAGTGTTACATATCCAATCATCGTACTTCTCCGTGGATTGTTTGGTTTTTTACTTTGTTCAGGTTCTTGCAGGCAAAAATTGCCCAAAGCCCATTTCTTTGCCGAGTTCGGGCACTACGGCCTCGTTCTCAACTGCTATCTTGCCATTAATCAGCACATGTTTTACAACGCCCGGGTTTCTGTTCACCAATCGTTGCAAGCCAAAATTCTCCATCTCGCCCCAGCTCACCTGTTCAAGGTTCTGATTCAGCGCATCCGGGTTCAGCACCACCACATCAGCCCGGTCACCCACGCGAATCTTGCCGGCTTCAATGCCGAGCCAGTCGGCCTGCTCGCCGGTTAAGCGCCACACTGCATGTTCCATGCTCATGATGGGTTGGTGCTCGTCGATGGTTTCCTGGATCAGTTTCAGAAAGCGCAAGGGCAGGTTGTAGAACGCCATGTTGCGAATGTGCGCGCCTGCGTCGCTGAAAGTGATCAGTGTATTTTTGTCTTGCACCAGTTCGCGAATTACCTCGCGCTTGTGATTGCCCACGGTGGTGTACCAGCGCAACTGGCGCCCAAACTGCACCACCAAGTCCAGAAACAAATCGACCACATGCACTTTGCGTGCGCGGGCCACTTCATCAAAGTTTTTGCCCACCAAATTGGCATCGGGGCATTCCAGAATAATGGCATCACCGAAATCACGCTGCCAAACACGCGGGCTGAGTTTCTGGCCATAAAACTTGCGGAACTGGCGGCGGTAATCTTCGTTTTGAAGCAGGCTGTTGCGTTCAATTTGCGTGCGCAAGTCAAGCGCCATTTCGCCTGCACCAAATTCTTCAAAAAACACCACATCAATGCCATCTGCATACACGGTAAACGGCGTGGGCAGCAACTGCCAGCGGAATGCACCGCCTAGCCAATTCACCACCTTGCTTGAAATTTGCGCCATGGGCCGAACGGTTTTGTTGCCTTTCAAGTCGATGAGCGCAATCAGCGTGGTTTTCAGGGGTTTGCGAATCCAGCCCAGTGTTTCAATCAGGTACTCGAAAATTTGCAGCGGGTTGGCTGCGTTCGGTGCGCCCTGGTGCACGCGGCGGTACTTGCGCAAAATCTTGTTCAGGCGGCGAAGCTCGCTCCAGCGTGCGTAGGTGCTGGGCAAGCTTTTCGACCAAGCGCGGTCGCCGTCTATTTTGTCCCATTTCAGGCACATGGTTGAAAGGCCCAAGAAACCAGCGTCCAGCGCCTCGGTCAACGTGGCTTCCATTTTCTGCATTTGGGCTTCTGTGGGCTTGATTTTGCGGTCGGTGGAGTCCAGCAAACCCATGGTGCCCACGCGCAAATCGCTGTGGCCCAAAAATGAAATCAGGTTCGGGCCCAGCGGTTGTTTTTGCACAAACTCAACCCACTGGCGCGGCGTGCTCCAGGTTTTTTTCTCTTGAAGAATCGGGAGCACTTTTTCACGGGGCACGGTTTCCACGCGCGTGAAAATGTCCGAAGCATCTTCGGCTTCGCTGCAAATCATGCTGAGTGAGCAACTGCCCACCAGTACTGTGGTTACGCCATGACGAACCGATTCAGACAGGCTGGGGGCCACGATCATTTCGGCGTCGTAGTGGGTGTGGGTGTCCAGAAAACCGGGGGTGACCCAATGGCCGGTCGCATCAATAATTCGCGGGTTGCCCTCGAATTGAAGCGCTGTTTCGCTGACTGCGGCGATACGGCCGTCTTTGATACCGATGTGTCGAATGGCCGAAGGGCCACCTGTGCCATCAAAATACCGTCCACCCTTGATGACCACGTCGAAGGTTGATGCTGACATTTTTGTCTCCAATTCTCATTTTTTTCAAATGTAACAAGAAATCTTGTCGAATTGGGAAAAAGTTTTATCGGCGACCGTAAATCACTTCTTTGCTGCCAGCGGGCAGGCTGATGAAATCGCCGTCTTCCCCAATGCGGAAGGGCCCTTGGAATACATCGGGCGCCTTGCCCAGAAAGATTTCCTTCAGGGGTGGCAAGGGCAATGGCGGCACAATGTGGCTCAGCACGACATGGCCAACCTCGGCTTCCTGCGCCAGCACAGCTACATCCAGTGGGCTTGCATGGTAGTTGGGAATGTCGGAGAAGATTTTGGCGAGCTTGCTTCGCTGGTTTTTGATGGCAGTGTCTTGCAAACGGGCCACCAGTTCGGGGCTTAGTGCTTCATGTACCAACAGGTCAGCCTTGCGGGCCGCGTTTTTCACTTGTTCGTCACTGGTGGTGTCGCCACTAAGAACCACGGTTCGGCCTTTGTAGGCAATTCGATAACCCACCGCCGGGTTAATGGGTTGGTGGTTCACCGCAAAGGCTTCAATCAGCAAATCAGGCTGTTGAAGCACGGTGGTGGTACTGCCTTTTTGTACCGTGAACTCATTCACGTCGGCACCGGCCAGTTCAGGGGGCATGGTTGCAGCGCCGTGGTGTGCCGTGCGGTAGCCATTGTCGGCTTCGTAGGCCATCTTGAAGCCATTCAATACATTGGACACGCCGGTGGGGCCATGTACGGTCAATCGTTGCCCTTCAGTGTGCTGCGCCCAGCGGGTCATTAGCACTTCGCCAAGGCCGTCAATGTGGTCGGAATGAAAGTGGGTGATGAACACACCTTTGAGCTGGCCTGTTGAAAAATTCATGTTGGCAATCTGTTTGGCGGCGGCGCTGCCAGCATCGAACAAAAACATGTCTTTGCCTGCAATCACCAAGGTGCAAGGGGCTGCGCGCTGTGGGTCGGGGAAGGGTGAGCCAGTGCCGCACAAACCCACATGCAAACCATCGCTTAAACCATCCAGCGGGTTCTTCATGCGTTCTGTGGCTACTTTTTCAACCAGTGTCAGGGCAATATTGCTGCGTTGAACATAGGCGATGGATGCACCAACAGCCATCAAGGCAAGGGATGCAATCAGCAGTTTTTTGATCATGGCGTAGAACCTTGTAATTTGCCTTCAACCCAAATGGGCGAACTCCAGGCGCGTTCCTGTTGGGTAATGAATCGGAAGTCACCGCGGAAATTCCCAGGCTCACCCTCAATGCGACAACAACCTTCGTAACCGGCAAAACCACTTTGCGCGGAAAACAATCCGTTACCTGGTTGCAGTGCTTCGCATTGCACACCTTTGGCTGTACACATTTTCGTGGTCCAGCGGCATGAGTTGTTTTCCAGTGCACGGGCGTAATAGCTGGCGCCAAGATTGGCGTTGAATTGTGTGTCATGAAACACCGCACACATTTGCTCAGGGCCTTGCTGCTGAATGCTGCAATCAGAATTGGGCTGTGGTGCGTTGGAATTTTCGGCCAGCTTTAGAACCTGTTGTTTCAAGTCGCCTTTTGAGTCGGCCCAGGTTTTAATCAGTTCAAGCCGCTGTAAGGGTACGCCTGCTTCTTCACCGCCGGGGTCTTGAATGGCATAGGCCACAATGTAGGGGCCGCTACCTTGGACATTGAGCGTGCCCCCCATGGGAACGCCGTCTACCAAACCTTCTTCAATCGGGCTTGCACCCGAGGCCAGCTGTTCACAAATGTTGGTGGGGAAGGGCCTGCTGGATGCGAGCGTGCGGATGCGCATGCGCGAGCCCGAGGTGGCAAATGTTTCGCGCCGCTTCAAGGCAGCAAAAATTTCCTTGCGCGTATTTTCACGGGCCCACACACCGGCCAAGCCGCCAGGCGTGAAATTCGAGGCCACCGGGTTGAATACGCGCTCTTCGCAGTTGTTGGGGTCTGCCGCTGATTCGGTGCTGAATGGCAATTTGAAACCAGTGATGGAATCCGTGGGCAATGGTCGCTGTTTGCATTCCCAGTTGCCCAAGGCTTCGTTGGGTTCGTCGTCCAGTACACCGCCGTGGCCAGAATTTTTGGCAAATTTTGTTTTGTCTGTGTTGCCTGCAATGCCGTTGTGCGTGTCGCTTGAGCCAATGAAACCGTATTGATAAGGGTTCACGCCCAGTTTGCGTTGAATGGCACTGCCTTCAGGTAGCACATTGCGTGCGTAATCCAATGGAGTTGTGCAGTCGGCCGGAGTTGAGCCACCAATATCACTGCCTGTACATTCGCTGGCAGCATGAATGCTTTTTCCGGTGCCTTGCAGGCGGTTAACCTGGCAAAACAAGGGGTCATTGGGTTTGCCCTTGCAAACCTTGGCGCATTCGGCAGGGTCATCTGAATTGCCTTTGCACAGGGTTTTCCATTCTTCAAAGCCGCAGCCCGATTCCTCGCCGCCGGTTAAGCCTTTGTTGAATCCGGTGATGCATTCACTGGCGCCTTTGTGTTGAACAATTTCAAACAGGCGATCGAAGGTGTTGCGCAACGTGGCATCGGCTGCAGTCAGTGTGGCATTATTTCTGGCCAGTGGCAGGCCAGTATCGGCCTGGCGTGCACGAGCAAAGCGACCATCGCTTTGATTGGTGCTGTGGGGAATGGTGACCACGTCACAGCCTTCCACATCAAGGCATTCGGTTTTCAGGCGATCAAACAAGCCCCACTCGTCGTTGGTGTTGTCGGTGGTCGGAATGGGCGGAATTGAACTGATGACATCGCCGGGAACTTTGGTGCCTTCGAAAATGACATTGCGGTGCAGAACTTGCCCACCTTTGTTGGATGAAAACTCATAGCCATTGAAGGTGGTGAATTTGCAGGGCTGGTTCTCTGCATTGGCCACGGCTTGTATTTCTTCCCAGGTTCGCGTGCTGGGTATGCGGCTACCCGCGCTGGTGACCAGTTGCAGGTAAAGGGGCACATTTCCTGTAATGAACACCGATACGTTGTCACGAATCACTTGCCCCAATACCGCACAGGCCGGGTTGGTGCCCGCTGGAAGGTTGCCTTGTAGTTCGCAAATATTGGAGAAGGTGCCCAGTTGTTCGGCATGTTCAGTGACTGCCGCGAAATCGAGAGGGCGGCCAATGTTGATTTGCCGCATGGGTGTGTCAGGGTCTTCACCGGAGGGCAAAAAGGCGTTTTCGCCTTTGGCGAACTGATAAGCCTCGCGAGGGCCATTGATTGAATTGAAAAAGTAGGCGTCAAAAGAAAGTTTGGTGTGAATGTGCAAATCACCAAAGAAGGCCTGCTTGCGCACGCTACTGCCCAGGCATTCCACATCGTCCGGGCGTTCAGCCGGGCTTACTGTAGTGGGTGTATTGGTTTGGACAACAGTCGTGTCGCTGGAATTCAGGCAGGCCGAAAGGCCCAGCACAAAAATGGTTGAAATTAATAGGCGTGCTGGCATTAATTTGCGCACCACCGTGCTGTGTTCATACATAGCTGTGAATCCTCTCAAGCGTCCAGTACAGTGCGGCGCCGCCGATGCAAAGGGTTAGGGCATATTGGGCGAAGCGTGTGTAATTGGGCAAGTGGGTTTTTTCGAGTAGTGTGAATGCCGTGGCCAGCACCGTGACGATCCACAATTGGCCAATTTCTATGCCCAGATTAAACAGTAGCAGCGTGCTTAGCAGTGCATCTTGAGGAAACCCACGTTCTTCCATCGACAGGGCAAAACCCGAGCCATGCAAAAGACCAAAAGCGGCGATCAATAACAGATGGGACCAGTTCGACGGTTGAGCCGGTTCTTTTCGCACCAGCTCCCAGGCAAGCCACAATACGCTCAGTGCAATCCACGCTTCAATGGCGCGTGTGGGTACTGCAATCCAGCCCAACACCAACAAGGCCAGAGTCAGGCTGTGCCCGACCGTGAACAGGGTGAACTGCCCGATCAATTGTTTTACGTTCTGTTTTCGTTTTCTCCAAAGCAGGTAAAGTCCGGCCACAAATAGCACATGGTCCAAACCAAACACAATGTGTTCAATTCCGATGCTGAGGTATTCGAGTGGAGGTGTTATTGGGGCTTTTGTGTCCAATGAAATAGTGAACTCTTTGGGCGTGAGCACTGCGTGAATTCGGTCACCTTGCTGTGGGCTTGCAAGAACGATCAGATCGGGTGCAAGCCGGGTAAATCCGCTCACTGAAATTTGGTGCTCAGTCAGTGCACCGCCGCAAAAAAAACTGCCGCGCTGAATCAGTTCCGTGTTGCCTTCCCACTCGGTGCTGACATCGCGTAACTCGCACGCCGGTTCAAACTGAAAGTCGATCGGAGGTATCTGGTCATCTGATCCCACGGTGCGTTTGAATACAAACTGACCAGTGCCTTGGGTGCTCTCGTGAACAATCAAGGCCGAGGTGCCCATTTCGTGTGCATGGCCTGTGATGCCAGCGCTTAGCAGGCCCATACCCAACAAGCAAGCGACTGCCAAGGGTTTCATGGGGCTTCCTTGATGGTGTAGGTGGCACGCAGGGCAGCCAGGCCGGCATCGTTTACAGCTTCCCGCTGGGCTGCGATCAAGTCGGATCGAAGTTGACTGCCTGCTTCTTCAAGCGTCATGGTACGCCCCGCATTTTTCTGGCTCACTTTGAAAAGATGAACGCCAAGCGGTGATTGCACGGGGGGTGACCACTCACCAAGGGGCAAATCGAAAATTGTTGTGCTGGTGATTACACCAAATTCTTTTGCAATTCTTTCACGGCTCAGTAATTCAGAATCTGTTTGCAGGGGAAAGGGGTCAGAAATGATGGGCTCACCCGCGAGCAAATTGTTGCGGGCGAGGCTTGCTTGATAAATGGCTTCGTCCCCACGTTTGCCGCGGCTGAAGAAATGGTGATCAAACACAATGGTTTGCTCGGTTTGATAGCGTTGTGCGTTTTGATCCAGCCAGGTTTGAAGTTGCGCTTCGGTGGGGGTGGCTATTGGGGTCATGTCCTCCAGCAGAAAGCGCATTTTTTGCACCACACGACGCTTTACAATCAAATCGTCTTTTTCCAAACCAAGTTTCAAGCCTTCCCGGTAAAGAATCTCCTCATCAATGTAGGTGGCCATGGCTTGCTCGTAGTTTGTAGAACCAGTGGCCTGCGTTCCCGCCTGTAGTACCTGTTCGCGCACAAAAGCACGCTGTGCCTCGGTCACCACCAGTTCATTGCTGGCTGCCTGTTCACCGCTGCGCCATTCCAGAACGCCGATCAGAATGGCCACTGCAATGAATCCAAGGACGGAGTAAGAAGGTTTCATGGCCTGTTCATTTCATGTAACGCCACACACCTGTGGGCATATTGGCCAACAAGGGCTTCAAAAGTTTCCACGGATAGCCTGGCACCACACCCACACTGCGGCGTTTTTCGATGTGATTGGCCATTTCCCGGGCGGCCTGTTCTGCCGAAACCAAAAATGGAAACTTGTCCATGTCATCGACAATTTCGGTTTTTACAAAACCAGGAAGAATTTTGGTGAAATCAATTTTGTATTTTTTCAGCTCAATGGCTGCAGCATCCAGGTACATGGACAGCCCAGCCTTGGTGGCGCAATAGGCTGCCTGCTTCGGAATGGGGGTGAGTGAGGCCAGCGATGAAATGCCCACTACATGACCGCCACCTGCCTGTTTGAACCATTCCACAGCAGCATTGATGGTGGCAATGGCACCCAGCAAATTGGTTTGCATCAATCCCAATTCATCGTTTAACTGGCCCTTGCCTACACCGGTTAACTTGTTCACACCGGCGTTTACAATGACCACATCAACCCGGTTCAAATGACTGAACACCGTATGCAATGCAGGCCCAACGGCATTGGTGTTGTTGACATCCAGTTCAATGATTTCGACTTGTAAATTCTGACAGCCAGGCAGCAGGGCGATCTCGGCGCGAAGTGCTTCCAGTTTGTCCAGTCGGCGTGCAGCCAGGCCAAGGTTGTAACCGCGCTGTGCAAATTCAAGGGCCAAGGCTTTCCCAATGCCAGATGAGGCCCCAGTAATAACGACTGTTTTGTTCAAGCTGCTTTCTCCATGTGTCGTGGTGGCAATGCGATCACCGCCACTGTCAATGCCCGGCGCTCTACGCGGGGCAGGTTAAGATTCAATAGGTGTTCGGCATTGTGTTGTTTCAGCCAGGTGCGCACTTCATGTTTGTCGCTGTCGGCCATGCTGGTATAACTATCTAGGGCGCGCTGCATCATCCAGATCATGTAGGGGAGAGCGCCACGTTTGAAGGGTTTTCCGCCCATGGTCGTAGTGACTTCACCGATGCGGCGGGGCAGCCGCTGATTCAATCCGTTTTGCTGGACATATTGGGTGGCCAATTCGCCAACCTGTTCCACCATCGGTATGAATTCTTCAAATATCGATTTGAAAACCGGATTCAATGTTTCAGGAATCTGATCGTTGCCCAGCAGGTTTTGCGTGGCGTACCCAGCCGGGTTTTTCATGCGCTCCAGCCAGGCATTCAAATGTATTCGAGGTTCGATCAATTCGCGTTTGGGCCATGGGTCGCGGCCAAGGTGGCCGTACATGGTGCCGACCAAACCAAAGTCGCCCAGGCTTGGCCGTGCACCCAACAAGAACGGAAAATGTTCAAAATGTCGGTTCAAGGCATCGAGCATTTGCACGGTCCATTCATTCATGGTGTTGCATTGCTCGGGCACTATTCCAACAAAAGGCAACATACCGCGCAGCATTTTTGCTGGTCGCTGTGCAGCCTTGTTTTGTAGAAAACGCGGTGCCCAAGGCAGCAAGGCTTTGCCGGCATCGTGTTCAAACAAGGCGAAGTTTTCCGGGTAATTCCAGCGTGTGTGCATGGCGATAGGTACCCACCATTCATCACCCCAAGCCTCGAGAAGCATGGAGGCGAATTCTTGTACGGGCGTATTGGGGGTCACCGGGTTTTTGTGGTGCAGCGACTCGATGTAGTCAATGATCTCGCTGGTGTCCTGTATCCATTCACCTGAGGGTGTTTTCAACACCGGCATGACTGCCGCACCGGTTTTCCTCTTGATGGTTCGGGTGAGGGTAAACAGGTTGACTGCTTTGAGCACATGGTCAACTTGTTTGTAGCGCAAATAGCAAAGTGCCTTGCCTGTGAAATAGGACAAGTGCCAGCCATACAAAGTGTAGGTTTGTCTCATTTGACCCTTGGTTGCGGGTTTCTAATAATTGATTAAAACATTAATATTTACACTGTGTCAATTTGTTTGGATGTGTGGCACACTGTAGTCAGTTTCAACCTTGCAGCTTATTTGAATGAACACACGCGCAACCCAGGAAAAAAGACCTTACCTTGGTAAGGACGATCGCCGAAAGTCGCTGCTGAATGCAGCCGCTGAGCTGGTCGAAGAAGCAGGTTGGGGCGTGTTGAACATGAGTGCATTGGCCGACCGTGCCGGTGTAAGCCGACAGTTGGTGTATCAACATTTTCCGAACCTTGAAAGTTTGCTGGGGGCTACTGCATGGGCCATTTTTACGGACACCATGCAAGGTACAGCGCTGGCGATTACCAACAACCCAGATGACATCAAACAGGCCATCCGTGCGGCTGTGTTTGTCTCTTTGGATATGCCTGTGGGCAAAGGCGATGCATTGTGGCAATTGATCGCGGGTTCGGGTTTGAATTCGCCTGAACTGGACACCATTCGGTTGGGCATTCGTGGGGTCATTTTGAAGCTTTGGGTGCCTGCCATTCGAAAGGCCAAAGGGCTGGATGAAGCCGCAGCCACCGGCCTTGTATGGATGGTTATTCTCTCATTCTGGGGTATTCGCCAGTTGATTCGCGATGCTGTGGTTTCACGCGACCAAGGCATTGCACAATTTGATGCCTTGCTTGATCGCCTGATTTGATTGAACGTCTAGCCAATATTTATTTCAATAGTTGCTCAACGCTGCGCTGGAGAACTTTCTTGGCTGCCTTCACGCTGAGTTTTTGATCTCGTCGAAGTCGTAACCATGTTTCGATGCTCAGTACCAAATCAAATGCCTCAAACAAGGCTTTGTCTTTCACAATTTCATTGGGTAAAAAAGCCTTGAGCAAGTAACGTTGCAATTCGACGGTACCGGCCTGTCTGTTTCGCAAATATTCGGATTCATGCAGGTGCACCAGGCTTGCAGCCTGAAGCGGAGCCAGCTTTTCAAACATGTCGGCGCGACGTTCAATCGCATGCATCAGTTTTTCTTGCAGGTTATTGCCCACCACCGGGGTGGCCAATACGGGGGCAACAATGGCATCCACTTCACTGGTCATTTCCCTGTAAAGCGTTTCCATGTCTTTAAAATGTCTGAACACGGTTCGCAGGCCTACGCCCGCGCGTGCTGAAACCATTTCTGCTGTGGGTGCCGGGTGGCCTTCCCGTATTAACTCAATGAGTGCCTGAACAATCTGTTTTTTGTTGGCTTGTCCGCGTGTGGTGCGGCCGTCTACTTTCACCATGTTCTACTTGTCATTGTTGTGGGTGTTGTTATGGGCAAGCCCTTGATTCTTGCCTCTACAGGGCATGTTACAGGTTTGCTCAAGGCTGTGCCCAGTTCGGGAAAACACGTGTTTATCTCTTGTTGGCTTGAGTACGGTAGTGCCTGGTAGCGCGTTTTTAAACGTTGATAGCGCCAGGCACGGTAACGTTGCGTGGGTATTTTGAACTGAACCCCTTTGCTGTCGAATTCAAATTTCCGAGTGCCTTGCTCAATGGCCTGTTCATTGGCTTGCATATAGGGCAAAAATTCTTCACACACAATGTTCAGCAAGGGGGTTAACTCGCCGGGCCACTGCGCTGCAAATGGTGCGTTGTTGTAGTCGGCCAGTGTTGTATTCCACAGGCGTGCAACCCATTCATGCACAGCCGGGGCACGCGTACGCATCATTCTCGCTGGCGTGGGGTCGCAAAAGAAATGCCTGAACATGCTGCCGTATAGGCCGTAGTCGGCCAGTGTAGGGCGTTGACCAAGAAGAAACGGTTGTTTTTTAAGCACCAACTCAAGCGCATCCAGTGTTTCAAGATAGTGTGCTTCAATCCGCTTGGCGGTGGTTTTACGCACACCGTCAAGCCACAAGAAATGTAGCCGTTGTCGGTTTAATATTGCCCAGCGCCGCATGAAGAAAGGCAGTGGTACATCTCGCATCATGCCGTCTGCCAAGCGGTGGCTCATCAACCTTGCGTCTTGCGCATGGGCCCAACGGTAATACAGGGCGGGGCGCCACAGCCATTCGTCACCGAAATCTTCCAATAGCTGTGCAATAAATCGAAGTGTGGCGTGTTCCGGCATCACCGATGTTTCTGGTTTCAAGGTTTCCAGAAACTCAATGATCAAGGTGGTGTCGCTCAACCATTGCCCGTTGATCCACTCCACTTGGGGCATCTGTGCCACGCCAGTGGCCTTGCCGCAGCGTTTGAAATCAGCGGTGTCCATTTCAATCAGTTCATAGGGAATTTGCTTGCCACGCAAGTAGGCTTCAAGCTTTCCGGTGAAGTATGAAAGATCCAGACCATGAACCTTCAAAACTTTAGGCATTCCCATGTGCTCGACTCCTTGAGATTCGAATTTCTTTTGTATATAGTGACACAAATAGTGTCACTAGTTAAGCAATAGAAAAATCAGACACATTCAATTCAGATAGGGGACAAACATGGCGCAGCAAAGTGACGATCAGCATGACCACGACAATCCAGAAGACTTGTCTCCAAAACGTTTGAAACGACGTGCTTTTCTCTCAGGCCTCGCCGTGGGCGCAGCCACAGTGGGCGTGGCTGCCACCGGTGCACACGTAGCCAATACCAAAGCACGAGCCCTGATGACACCCAAAGCATTGCCAGAAGGTGAGGCAGCGCAGGTGGCCCTGTCGTTTCAGGATTCTCGCCCAGCCACTGCCAGCAAAACAAAGGCCAAAGACGGCGCGCCCAATGTGGTGGTTATTTTGTTGGACGATTGCGGTTTTTCTGATTTGGGTTGCTACGGCAGTGAAATAAAAACCCCAGCCATCGATACCTTGGCAAAAACCGGTTTGCAGTACACCAACTTTCGCACCTGTTCCATGTGTTCACCCACACGAGCCTCGTTCCTTACCGGTTTGAATCATCATTCCGCGGGCATGGGTTGGCTTGCTGATATCGACGCGGGTTACCCCGGCTATCGTGGCGATTTAACCCACGAGGCAGCCACCTTGGCTGAAATACTGCAGGGTGCTGGTTGGTCTACTTTTCTCAGTGGCAAGTGGCACCTGAACAACGCACACACCACCGGGGCCAATGGCCCCTACGACAACTGGCCCACACAACGCGGTTTCGACCGTGCCTACTGGTTTCAGGGGCATTCCACCGATTACTTCAAACCTTCCGAGTTGTTTGACGGGATTGCGCCTGTCGAGCCGCCAGACACCCCCGACTATTTCGTGTGCGATGACCTGACCGACCGCGCCATCACCTACATTCGCACCCAGCAAGCGCTGGAGCCGGGTAAACCGTTTTATCTTCACTTGGCTTTTCCAGGCCCCCATTCGCCTTTGCAGGCCCCGGCCCGTGAACGGGATGCTTACAAAGGCCAGTACGACAAAGGTTGGGACACCGTGCGTGCCGAGCGCCTTGCGCGACAAAAAGCGATGGGTATCATGCCCGATACCGTTGAATTGCCGCCGCTTTCATTTGGTTCAGACAGTTGGGACAAGTTACCTGAGGCGCACAAAAAAATTACGGCGCGCTACATGGAAGTGTATGCAGGTTTGATGAGCAATATGGACTCCAACATTGCCCGCTTGTTGCAAAGCCTCGATGAGCTGGGTGTGCGCGACAACACCATTGTTGTTCTTTTTTCTGACAATGGCGGATCACCTGAGGGCACACCCACCGGCACACCCAATGTGTTCGCACCTGCATTTGGTCGTCCGATTCCAGTTGAAGAAGCCGCACAGTTGTACGATGTGCTGGGCGAGGAGGGCACCTTTCCCCATTACCCCATGGGTTGGGCCAGTGCATCGAACACGCCATTCAAAATGTACAAACAGTATGCACACCTTGGAGGTGTAGCCGACCCCTTGATTATGAGCTGGCCCAAGGGCATTGCAGCACAGGGCGAATTGCGCAACAACTTTGTGCACGTGGTGGATTTGTTCCCCACCTTGTTGGAAGCCACCGGTGTTGAACGCCCCGCTGTGTACAAAGGTCAGCCTCAAAAGCCGATTGAAGGGCAAAGTGTGTTGCCCACCTTCAGCAAGGCTGACAGCCCTACGCGAAGTGAGCAGTACTTTGAGCTGGGGGGACACCGCGCTTACATGGAGAACAATTGGCGTGCAGTGGCGCGCCACACGCGTGGCAAACCTTTCGAGGACGATGTATGGGAACTCTATGATTTGAGCAAAGATCCCGCCGAAGGCACAGACCTCGCGACCCAGTTCCCAGAGGTTGTGGAGCGCCTGAAAAGCAAATGGTTGCAGGCCGCGCAACAGTACAATGTGTTGCCTCTCGATGATCGCAATTTGGTACTTCGTTTGGTTCAGGACAGGCAAGAGAAAGGCTTGCGGGCACGTTGGGATTTTTATCCACCTGTTGAGCGTTTGGCACGCGATGTGGCACCCATTGTGTGTGGTTTGTCGCACACCATTGAGCTGGAATGTGAACGCAGCAAGGCTGCGGGCGATGGCGTATTGCTGGCCCAAGGCGCCAAATATGCTGGTTGGGTGCTTTACATTCAAAATGGCAAACTGTGTTATGAACAAAGCCTGGTCCCTTATGTCGAGAGAATGGAATCAAGCGACGTGTTGCCCGAAGGCAAATTGAAAATCAGGTATCAGCAGCGCATGACTGGCCGCCCATTTGATGGTGAAGGTGCTTTGTTTGTGAATGGTCAGCAAGTGGCCAAGCACACTTTCAAGCGCGTTTTATTTTCAACCAGTTACGATGGCTTCACGGTAGGTGCTGATTTAGGTAACCAGGTATCGACTCGCTACAAAGGCCCCAATCCTTTTCAGGGCAAGTTGGGCAAGGTGACAATTGATGTCGACACCAGTAAAGTCAATCCGGTTGAAATGCTGCGCTTCTTGAGCCAAATGGGATTGAATGTCTAGACTCTGCAACATGCTCTCGGGTGGCGAGTTTCGAATGGGATCGAATCGCCATTATCCCGAAGAGCGTCCTGAGCGCACTGAGAGTGTGGCCGAATTCGCAATCGATGTTTTTCCAGTGCGCAACTCAGATTTCGCCGAATTTGTAGAGGCGACGCAGTATATGACTGCTGCCGAGCGCACGGGTCATTCCCATGTGTTTCAAATGACCCAAGGCCCAGTGCCTTTGAACAATCCCGATCAATGGTGGAAAGCAGTGCAGGGCGCTTGCTGGTACAACCCACGCCCAGGTACTGAGCTGCCCGGTGATTTTAGCGAACACCCTGTGGTGCATGTGGCTCTTGAAGATGCCAAAGCTTATGCTGCGTGGGCAGGTGGGCGTTTGCCCACGGAGGCCGAATGGGAATTTGCCGCACGCGGCGGCCTGCACAATGCCCAATTTGCCTGGGGGGAAGAATTTGCGCCCAATGGTCAAAGAATGGCGCAAGTTTGGCAAGGTGCATTTCCCTGGTATTACGCCCCCGGTGGAATACCGGGTACTGTGGCTGTGGGCCAGTTTCCGGCCAATGGTTATGGTTTGTACGACATGATTGGCAATGTGTGGGAATGGACGCAGTCGGCCTTTGCTGCTCCTGCCCTCGACAAGCCGGCCGGTTGTTGTTCGTGCAGCCCGCAGCAAGACTCCAACACCTTGTTTACCCTGAAGGGTGGCTCACACCTGTGTGCTGCGGAATATTGTCTGCGTTATCGGCCTGCCGCTCGCATTGGCATTGCCGGGGCCAGCAGCACCTCCCACCTTGGTTTTCGTTGTGCTTACAACACCTCACCCAAGTAAGCAGGGAATCTTTTTTAATTGCCGCAGTCCATTCAGTTCAAGAACAAAAAACTGGAGCTGTGTGTGAATTCGAAAAGTCTGATTGATCAACTCTTGAAAGCGGGTACTGGCATGTTGCAAAGTGGTGGGAAAGCCACTGGCAATATGCAGATGAAAGATGTGTTGGTTGGCGCTGGCGGCGGTGCTGCCGCCACAGCAGCCTTGGGCATGTTGTTGGGCAACAAGCGCCACAAAAAAATGGCAGGCAAGGTGATTACCTATGGTGGTTTGGCGGCCTTGGGCGTACTGGCTTATAAAGCTTATGGCAATTGGCAACAGCAACAAGGCAATATTGCCGCCACGCGCGAACCGCAAACTGTGGACCGTTTGCCAGAACCACAAGTTGAGCAGCACAGCCAGGCTATTTTGCGGGCCTTGATTGGCGCCGCAAAAGCCGACGGTCATATTGATGCCAAAGAGCGCCAATTGATCGACGGTGAAATTGCAAAACTCACCAGCGATCCTCAATTGCAGCGCTGGTTTGATCAAGAAATGAACAAGCCGCTGGACCCTCTGGAAATTGCGGGTTATGCAACTACTCCTGAGTTGGCCGCCGAGATGTTTCTGGCCAGCGTGTTGGTGGTGGACGAGGAAAGTTTTATGGAGCGAAGCTACCTGCAAGAACTGGCCAAGCAGTTGCGGCTGGACCCTGCACTGGAAGTAGAGCTGCGTGCACAAGTTGAGCAGGCGAAAAAAACGGTCGCTTAAAGCGACCGTTCCAAGTTACTGCCTCAAGGGTGTTTTTATCAACACTTAAAACTTTTGAATCAAGCTGAACGATACGAAGTCAGCGTCGAGGTCTGCAATACCTTTAAACTCGCCGCCGGACACCTCAACCGGAGTGACCTGATTGTTGTTGCCCACTGCGCCTGCGTCCACATCGATAATGCCGTACGCCACTGAAAGGGTGGTGTCGCGGCTCGGGGTGAAGCTAGCCCCCAGGCCATAGAAACGGCGGTCATTATCAGGTAAAATGGGAACTCTTAAGTCGTCACCCACTACACCGTTCTCCATGCCGTAGCCGGCATGCAAGGTCAGACGCTTATATGCTTTGTAATTCAGACCAATCCTGTAAGCATGCGCCACTTTGAAATCTTGCGGTAGGTCCTCAATGACACGGCCATTACTAACCCGTTCATAACGCAAAAATGTTTCGGTATAGTCTTGATAGGTGTAAGTGGCCATTAGGTCCAGCTTTGGGCTGTAATGGTGAAACAATGAAATTCTAAACTCATCCGGGAAAATCACCCTCTGGCGTGCTTGCTGTTGCGGTGCTAGATCGGCGGCGGCTTGTGGGCCATTCACCCCCAGCAAAGGGCCACCAATTGCAATCAAACCACCGTTGAGAAACTCACGGAAAGCTGCAGTGTCAGCGTTTTCGTTAACTGTTAATTCGCCCTGATTGCCGTTGAAGCGGGTTTTGGGGCGGTACGACGCACCAATCCGAGTGCGATCCGTCGGCTCCCACAGCAGGCCGGCTTGCGCATTTAAGGCCCATCCTAAAATTCGCAATTTGGCATCTGTTTCACCAGGAATGGGAGGAGCCTGTCCTAGGGCACTCAAGCTATCCAAAAGAGCAGTAGTGCCTGGGGGGCCTAGTTTACTTACTGCATCGCGGAAATTCAAACGCAGTTTGATGGATTGAAAGTAGCGCTCATAAGAACCATTGGCACCAATGGATAGGGTTGGTGTCAGTTTATAGCCAAAGCCCAGGTTCAAGCGCGTTATCTTCAAATCACTCTCGCGACCAGAACCACGGCCTGGGAAATCTTCGCGATAACGGGTCAACAAACCATGAGAACCCGATGCGCTGAAACCCACCACCAACTTGGGACTGACCGGAATAGCCACGAACAAGCCCGGAATAAACAGGGCTGAGTCATAGCCGTCTTTTCTGGAAAAGAACTCACCGTTTGAGCCTTGGCGTCCATCGTCGGTTGGGGGGCCATCGTTGTCTTGAGTGGAGGTGTAATCGTTGTCGAAGGTGGCAATGCTGGCCACGTTCAACACCTCGATGCGCTTGAATCGAGTCAGAGCGGCGGGGTTAAAAAAGATGACTGAAGCATCCGAGGCCTCAGCGGCCTGCCCAGCGCCTGCCGTGGCGATACCCATCGTGCTTTGATTATCGTTGGCTGTACCACCAGCAAATGCTTGCTGGCTAAGCGAAAACGCCGTGATTGAAAACGCCACGGCACAGGCTCTCCGAAGAGAGCTTTGCTGCAAAAACACCATTGGTCTGTCTCCTGGCTCCGACGTGCCGGGTCGCTGTGCGCCTGGCTTCGAGTGTCGTGAGTTTTGTGCTGGTTGTTTTTAAAATTTTACGCGGTCTGCTCACTGAATAATACTTGAGTAAAGACCCTATGTTTACAACGATTAACTTTGATACTGACGGAAATGTAACTCAGATTCAATCAATCGTTCAAATTTTTTTTTATTAAACCAGCGAGAGCCTTTCCTTCCAGAGTTTCATGGGCGCATCCATATTGGCCTGCATGGGGTGAAAGCCCGGTTTGTAGAATTTCAACAAATCGGGAATCATCTTTCGGAATAGCCCTTTGCGACCGAAATACAGATCGGTGAATTTCAACCAGGATTTCAAGTTGTAAAGTTCGCCGTCCTGTTTCATGCAGCTCAGCATGGCGGCCAGCACCACTGGGCCAATCCCAATCGAGACAATCGTCATGGCCACTGCGCGCTGCGCATAGGTGCCTCCCACTGCTTTGTGCGTGTCAAAGGCCACGGCGCGGTGCTCGCTTTCTTCCATGGCATGCCAATAAATCAGGTTTTTAAGGGTTGGGTCGACAATCATGTGGTGAAAGTCTTTGTCTTTCATAATGTGTTCAGCGATCACGGCAGTGTAGTGTTCAACCGCGCTGGTACCTGCCAGGCGTGCTTTTACCGACAGTAGGCTGTTTAGCCGTTTGCGGGCCCAGCGTGTGCGGGCATCCCAGCCATTCACATTGATGCCTTGGCGTTTCAGTTCGGCATTGGCCTCAAGATGTTCTTTGCCGTGCATGGCTTCCTGGCCAATAAAGGCGCTGATTTCCCTCAACAGGGCTTCGTCTTTCACCCATTTTTTTGCATCCCTTACCGAGTCAACAAAAAATTGCTCACCTTCAGGAAAATAGGCTTGAAACGCCGTCCACACGTGGCTGCTGGCTGGGTCGTTATTGACAAAGTGTCGGTTGAAGTCGGAGAAATCGAAATCCATTCGGCGTACCGGAAAGCTCGAACCTTTCTGGTGAATAGAAACGGGTGTGCGCATAGCGACCTCCACAGAGTCTTGTGCATCATTACCATCAATGACGTTGACAGTTGCTGATGTAATATTACAGATGTGGAATTAAAAGTAAAGCAGTGTAATGAAATGCTTTTCTAGATCACTTCCTCGTCTTTCAATATACGCAGTTGCAACTCGCGCCACACCCGTGTGCCTGTCTCATCGAAGCGCAGCACGCTTTCAAAGAATTGTTGCCGTGCAGCAGCGTTAATCCACTCTGCAGGAAGCAGGGGGTCTCGGCGCACTTCATAAATGGCCTGACTACCCACCAGGTAGGCGTCCCTTGCAGCCTTTTCCAGTTTCATGCGTGAATAACCTTGCATCCAGTCGTTCAACTTTTTGGTGTGGCTTAAGTAAAGCCTCTCAAGTTTTCGAATCTCCCACAGTTTTTGAATTTGACTGGTTTGCGCAAGGCTGGATGGCTTCATTTCAAAGGTGAGTACGTTTTTCTCGACCCCTTGCGCCGTCAGTTTTTCCTGAATGCCAGTCAGGCCTAGTTTTAAATTGGCCGGGCGTAAAAACAGGCCTTGTTCAAATTCCCGAAAGCCCAACAGTGCCAGCGCTTTCTCGCGAAGCAGCAACTGCTTGCGATTGCTGCGCCCAAGGTGGGCAGTGAACACGGCGTAAAAGCTTCCATCCCATGCGCATGTGGCGGTGAGCCTGTTGCTCCATCCCTGAATATCCTGCCCGGTAAACGCCGCTTGTTTGCCCAGCGTGTAAATACCACGGCCAGCGGATTTTAATTGGCCTTCAGCAACCAGGCGGGCCATGGCCACGCGTGCACTGTTTTCCGACACACCAAACAGGCTGCAAGCCAGTACGATGTGGGCAGCTTTCACTTGGCGACCTTTGCCCGCCAACATCAAGCCGAGAATTAATTGTTTTGGGGAAGCGTTTGTTTTCACGGGATTTTTTAATAAATTGGAAGTAATAGTCTAACTTGTTGCAGGGTGGGGTGGTGGGTTGGTGCTGCGGCCTGCTGCAAATTCGCTATATTGAAGAAAATAACAAAAACAGCGTAAATTGCATTGCGCTGTAACATTCGGAGACCCTGCACTCATGAACCCGATTCAGTTTGTGGCCGAGAAAGCTGTTCGTGCAACGTTGCGCAGCACGTTCAAGGCGCCCGGCAAACTTCCCATTCCGCTCAGTTGGTTGGCGGCCACCATGAATGCCGGCGCACCCTTGTTCAAGGTTCGACCCGATGCCCGTGTGGAGTATCTGGAACTGGGTACCTGTATGTGTGCCTTGGTTCGCCCGGCCAATGCGCACACCGACCAGGTGTTGTTGCACATGCATGGCGGCGCTTTTTTTGCAGGCTCGCTTGAAACCCATTTGCCCTTGGCCAGCGAACTTGCAGTGCGCTGCAATGCACGCGTGTTTCTGATTGATTACCGATTGGCACCGCAAGACCCCTACCCAGCGGCTCTTGAAGACGGCATGGCTGCCTATCAGGCTCTGCTGGATCTCGATGTGAAGCCGAAAGACATGACCTTGGTCGGAGACTCGGCAGGCGCAGCACATATTTTGTCCATGGCCATTTATGCGCGCAATGAAGGTCTTCCTTTGCCTGCCGGCCTGGTGATGATTTCCCCCTTTGTGGACATGACATTGTCTGCCGCTTCCATTCAATCAAAAGCCAAGGCCGACCCCATGTTGAGTGTGGTGCCTTTGCAGCGCGGTGTGCAGGCTTATTGTGGCGAAGTGCTGCCAACTGATCCCAAGGTTTCCCCAGTGTTTGCCGATCTTGAAGACCTGCCGCCCATGTTGATCCAAGTAGGCAGTGATGAAATTTTGCTGGACGACGCTTTATTGCTCGAGCAACGCGCCAAAGCCGCTGGAGTGCAAGTAAGCTGCACTGTGCATGAAGGCATGTGGCACAACTTTCAAATGTTCAATGCCTTTGTGGAGAAAGCCGACAAAGCCTTGTGGGCAATCGCCGATTTTGTAAGAAGAGGGGAACAGGAATGAAACAATGGGCATTGGTCACTGGTGCATCGTCGGGTATCGGTTTGCATTTGGCGGAGTGTTTTGCCAAAGATGGAATTTCATTGGTGCTGAGTGCGCGCAATGAGGCCAAGCTGGCCGAGCTGGCGGCCGACTACATGGGCAAATACAAGGTCGATGTGATGGTGATTGGGTCGGATCTCTCCAAGCCCAATGCGGCCAGCGAGCTGGTGACCAAAGTAAAAGCGCACGGCATCGAACTCAGTTACCTGGTCAACAACGCGGGTGTGGGTACATATGGGCTGTTTAAAGACACGCCAGTCGAAGACACCACCAGCATGCTGCGCCTGAATATGGAAGCACTCACTGTGTTGTGCAGCGGCTTTATGCCCGATTTGTTGAACACACGTGGAAAAATTTTAAACGTGGCTTCAACTGCGGCATTTCAACCAGGCCCTTACATGGCGGCCTACTATGCCACAAAAGCCTATGTGCTCAGTTTCAGTGAGGCCTTGGCTGAAGAGTTGGCAGACAGCGGTGTTGCAGTGTGTACCCTGTGCCCAGGCCCGACTGCATCGGGGTTTCAGGCTGAAGCGAATATGCAGAAGTCGGCGTTGGTGCAAGGCAAACGAATGCCCAGTTCAGAAGATGTTGCAGTGAAGGGTTATGCCGCGATGAAGCGCAATCAGCGTGTTTACATTCACGGTGCCTTGAACTGGACGATGGCTCAAAGCATTCGCTTCACGCCTCGCAGCTGGGCCACCAAGGTGGTGAAATTTATTTCCAAGCCGGTGGTGTAACCGTTGCTCAAGGTAATTCAGTGATGAAACAGGAAACACACCTGGTTCCGATGCAGGCTGGCGGCCATGTGGCTTTGCATCGCTACAGCCCGGCAAACCCGATTGGCTTGCCTGTGGTGGTGGCTCACGGTACTTTGTCCAACCAGCTTGCGGTTGAACACCTAGGCGCCTTTTTTGCCGAGCAAGGGTTTGATACCTGGTTATTGGAGTGGGGCGGGCACGGCCAGGCCCGGCCTGCGCACCGCAAACAAAATTTCGAGTATCCCGCCTTGAACGATTTGCCCGTGGCGATCGACTTCATTGTTCAACACACGGGCCATTCACAACTGCATTGGACTTCTCACAGTGGCGGCGGTTTGCTGGCCTTGATGTTGCTGGCGCGGCAGCCCGAACGCATGTCTCAAATCAAAAGCCTGAGCCTGATTGGTGCGCAGGTGACCGATGCAGCCCCCAATCTGAAGGAAAAAATGCGGGTACTCGCCTTGGGAACGTTAACCCGTCTGTTTGGCCGGACACCGAGAAAACTCGTGCCCATCGGGCCCGAGGGGGAGCCCACCTTGTTGCTGGTTCAGTGGTGTAAATGGAACCTGAGTGGTCGATGGAAGGGGGCTGATGGTTTTGATTACCTGGCGGCATTGAATGAAGTCAAAGTGCCTTCCCTGGTGATTGCCGGTGGGCGGGACGACGTTGCTCCCCCGCGGGGTTGCAGGCGAATTTACGAGGCTTTGGGCGGCCCGAAAATCTGGCATGAATGCACTGTGAGGCAAGGGTTTAGCAAAGACTTCTCGCACAGTCAAATGATTCGCGGTGAAGCCGCGAAAACCGAAGTGTTTCCGCTTCTGCACCAATTCATTCAAACCACCTAAGGTTTATTTTCTGATCAAGAAAGTTTCAAAATGCGTAGCGACGGCGGGGTAGCTTTCGACCTTGATGTGAGGGGGTAGTTTACGCAAGGTGTGCTTAAACAAGGTGTGTAAAACATTGATCACACCGTTGATGGTTTTGCTGATCACAAAGTTGAAACCCATCAGGTCTTTTGGCGTATACACCAACGGTACCAGCGCAGTTTCTATCGCTTCAATCAAAAGCTCAACACCTTCTTCAATGCGTGTACTGTCTTTGCTGGCCAGTGCATTCATTACATCGCTTGCTTTTTCTGCATATGTTGTAGTGACCGGAATCACGATGTAAGGGTGTTCTCGGCCAGTCAGGTTCAACAGGTGAACCATGTCGTGAAAGTGGTGAATCACTGGCGGCACGCGTTTGTTGGCAATGAACTTTATTAGCCAGCCGATGTAATGTTGTGCCTCGCTTTGCACCTTGTGTATTACCTTCGAAGCGTCTTGCAGCATTTTGTCGGGTTGGGTTTTGTTCAATTCATCCAGCAGGTGGGTGAAGCAGGTGTCGAGTAGCTGCACATAGGTTTGTGCCAGCAGGTCGGCGCCCAGTGCTTTGTCTTCATCGCTGATGGGTTTGGATGCGCGCAGGTGAAGCGCCTTCATCTGGGTGTAAACATCTTCTTTGATTTGAACGGCAATGTAAGGTGTGTTCATGTTTATTCAGTAAGATCTCGATTCGAACAGTTTACGTTTAACACGCCATGCAATCCCAGCCTCCGGTCGAATTCACCGATGAAATCAAATCCCTTTTTGTTGAGAAGAAGTTAGCGCAGGCCCGCCAGCGTTTGCTAGACACGCTGGACAAGCAGTGGGACGGCCATTTAAACCTGATTGCCTTTACCTATTTGTATGCCGAAAACCGCAGTGCCGATGATAGCAAGCAGGCTTTGGAATGGCTTGAAAAGGGCGTTGAGGCTGGGGAGGTAGACGCCAAGGTAATTCTCGGGCGTTTGTTGGTGTCAGGAGAACTGGGTAATCAGGATTTTCCACGGGGTATGGACCTTCTAAAACAAGCCGCGCAAGCCAATGTGTTGATGGCAGTGCTGACTCTGGTTCAAATTTACCAAGGCGGGGTGGATGGATTCCTGGATGCCGATGTTCAATTAAGCCAAAGTTATGTGCAGCAGGCCGCTGACTTGGGCGACCCCAACTCTGCTTATCATTTGGCGCTTGAGTTAGAGCGTTCGACACCCCCCGATTTTCCGCGAGCTTTCAAATATTTTGACAAAGCTGCACAGAGTGGTTTGTCGCAGGCCATGCACAATGTGGGCGTGTATTACTTGCACGGAAAGGGCGTTGCCAAAAATGCGGCTTTGGCCTTGGCCTACCTGACAGAGGCGGCGAAGCTGGGTTCACCCTTGTCCATGTTGAGCTTGTCTTTGTTGTATCTCGACGGAGTAGAGGTGCAAAAGGATCGTGGTGTGGCTTTAAGTTGGCTTTATATTTATCAGGTGCTTTTCCCTGAAACCGAATTACCCGACCAGCTTCAATTGTTGCTGGATGATGTGTCTGCTGAGGAGGAAAATTTTGCGCGCCAGGCGGCTCAGAATTTTGTGAATCATCAACTGAATAAATCCCCTAGCGGAACGCTGCACTAATCTGCAATACTGCGTGCGGGAACTTTCCCATAACCACAAACGAGGACCGCCATGACTGTTTGCCCGATTGCGATTGCTGTTGGTTGTCAAAAATGTCCTGCATTTAAAATTTGTCCTGCCAAGTCGATTCTGGGTGATCAACCCAAAGCTGGCGAGAAGCAGCCCGAAAAGAAACAGTAAGTTGCGATACTTTTTCTGAAAAACCCCGACCTGGTTCGGGGTTTTTTTATGGCAATAAGTTGCATGGTTTGTTAAAAAGTGTGTCGCAGGCACATTGCTTGCGTACTAAACTGGCAATTCGCCATTGCAGCACCAAATCGGCGCATCGCTTTTCACAACAAGGAGAACAATGCATGGAAGCACTCACGCAGTTTGTTAATGCAATCAACGGCATCGTGTGGGGCCCGCCCATGCTGGTTGCCATTCTGGGTACCGGTCTGTTTTTACAACTTCGCTTGAAGCTGATGCCCATTTTCAAAATCGGCATGGGTTTCAAGTGGGTTTTGAAAAGTCGAACACCCGAGGCAGGTGCCAAGGGTGACATTACCCCTTACGCTGCGCTGATGACTGCATTGGCGGCCACTGTGGGTACCGGCAATATTGCGGGCGTGGCCACGGCCATCGCCCTGGGCGGTCCCGGCGCTTTGTTCTGGATGTGGATGACTGCGCTGGTGGGTATGGCCACCAAATATGCCGAGGTGCTGTTGGCGGTGCATTACCGAGAGACTGATGCCCGTGGCCAGCAAGTGGGTGGCCCTATGTATGCCATTAAAAATGGCTTGGGTAAAAACTGGAAATGGCTGGGCATTGCCTTTGCACTGTTCGGTGGTCTGGCTGGCTTTGGCATTGGCAATATGGTGCAATCCAACAGCGTTGCAGATGTGCTGAATGTAACCTTTGGCATCGACAAATGGATTTCCGGCATCGTCATGACAGTGCTGGTGGGCTTTGTGTTGATCGGTGGTGTGAAGCGAATTGGTGCAGTGGCGCAAAAAGTGGTGCCATTTATGTGCGTGGCTTACATCATCGCTTCGGTCATCATTCTGGGCATGTACATTGATCAGGTTCCAGCGGCTTTCGCTTTGATTATTGAAAGTGCTTTCAATCCTGTGGCTGCAACAGGTGGTTTTGCAGGTGCCGCAATTATGCTGGCCATTCGATATGGTGTTGCGCGCGGTATTTTCTCTAACGAGGCAGGCCTGGGTACAGCGGGTATCGCACAGGCTGCTGGTCAAAGTAGCAATCCGGTTGAGTCGGGTTTGGTGGGCATGATGGGTACCTTCATCGACACCATTATTGTGTGTACTATGACCGGCTTGGTGATCGTGGTCACTGGCGTCTGGAGTAGTGGCTTAAACGGTGCTGCCCTCAGTTCCAGCGCCTATGCGGCAGGCTTGCCCGGTGTGGGTGAATATGTGTTGGCTTTGTCACTGGCCTTCTTCGCATTCACCACCATTCTGGGTTGGTCGTATTTCGGTGAAAAATGCTGGGAGTTTATTGCTGGCACCGCTATTACCATGCCTTACCGTGTGTTGTGGACAGGTTTTGTCATGGTGGGTGCAGTCACTCAACTCGACTTTGTTTGGTTGGTTGCCGACACCTTGAACGCTTTCATGGCCTTGCCCAACCTGATTTCGCTGCTGTTGCTTTCGCCGGTCATCGTGAAACTCACCAACGAGTACTTTGCCAATAAATAATTTCTGGTTTTTTCAAATCGGCAAGCCGCAGCTTATGTGGCTTGCCGCCCTGATTTGAACTCGTTTCGAGTTTTTCACCAAGTTTTACCGATTGTTCTGCGCTTTGCCGCTATGATACGGTCCCCTTGCAACAAGCACGCATTCACCTACAACATGACTCTGGAAACCCACACATGACCGGTGTTACAAGCTTCAACAAAGTGAAAAGCAGTTTTCTGGTGTTGCTCGTTGCGCTGTGGCCTGGTTATGCATGGAGCGATTCCGCCGCCCTGAATTCTTTGTTGACTCAGCCTGAAATTGAGCAGTCGTACAGCAATGAAATTCAAAATGCGCTGTTGGTTCATTATTCAAACTGGGCGGGTACGCGACACAAACTCGGGGGTACTGGTGCCAACGGCGTTGATTGTTCCAGCTTCATTCAAACCTTGTTTCAAGACAAATTCCAGCTTCAACTACCGCGCAGTTCACGCGAGCAAATGACCATGGGCGAGCGGGTTGATGTCTCCGATTTGCGTTCTGGTGACCTTCTTTTCTTTCGCACGGGTCCTACACGCCGGCATGTAGGCGTTTATGTCGGCAACAATCAGTTTATGCATGTCTCCACAAGGGCTGGCGTTGAAATCGCCAAACTGCTCAGCCCCTATTGGCAACGCCATTTCATCACCGCTCGCCGAGTGGGTGTGTTAGGTGCTACACCTTCAAACTGAATGGCGTGAAGTTGGTGTTTCTGTCGTAAAAATCTTCGTTTTCAGCACGCTTGAGCCTGCCCACAATCCAGTAGGTCAGTGGCGTAGCGAGAATTTCCCAGCTTGTTTTCAACACGTACTGTGTCAGCGCCACGGTGATGATCTGGTCTGTTGTCATGATGCCCCAAAACGCGATGGTGTAGAACAAGGCTGAATCGATGAATTCGCCAACCACAGTTGAGCCGATAGTGCGGGTCCACAGCCATTTGCCGTGGGTCCATATCTTCATTTTGGCGAGAACAAAACTATTGATAAAACTGCCACTCCAGAAAGCAATCAGCGAAGCCAACACAATGCGCCAAGTGTTGCCGAACACGCTTTCAACTGCAGCTTGTTTGTCGACCCAGAAAGATGCGGCGGGAAGATTCACCACCGTAAAAGCCATAAAAGATGCAAAGGCCAATGCCCCAAAGCCCGCCCACACGGCCCTGCGGTCGCGACCATAACCATACACCTCGGTCAGGATGTCGCTGAATATGTAAGAAATAGGGAAGAACAGCACGCCCGCGGCAAAGGTAACCGTGCCAATCAATGGCAAATCCAGTTCAGCAATTTTTGCAGGACCAATCAGGTTGGAACACAACAGCACGGCCACAAATGCGACCAGGACGAATTCGTAATATTTGTATTGACGCATCCAAAACCCAGTTGAACGGTTAGTAAACAAGAGAATAGGTTATTAAGATAGTATTTATTGCAACAATTGTCATTGTGATAACAAATATCGACCCCTATACTCAAAATGTAATTAGGCAAGTGTAGTTTTTAGAAGTACCAAATGGAAGTAAGGGAGTCATCATGAAAGCACAGAGGAAGACAAGCACAACCAAGAACAACAAGTTTAAAATCAATATTTTAGCGGGCAGTCTTTTGGCTGTTGTCAGCGTTGCGGCTTTGGCTTCTAGCCACCGTGAAGCGCCCTCAATCACCACCACTCCGAAAGCAGACGGAACTGATTTTTACATGTTCCGCAGTTATGAGACCAACCGGTCTAACTTCATTACATTGATCGCCAATTATCAGCCGCTTCAAGACGGCTATGGTGGCCCGAATTATTTCTCGATGGATCCCAACGCGCTGTATGAAATTCACATCGACAACGATGGTGATGCACAAGAGGAGATTACATTTCAATTTAATTTTCGCAACAATTTACGCGACCTGTCGCAGATGATTGGCACGGAGTCGGTCAGCATTCCGTTGATTCAGCAGGGACCAGTCAACACGGTCGGGAGTAGCAATCTAAATTTGAATGAAACCTACACCCTGACGGTGGTACGAGACGGGCGGCGCAACAACAACCGTACTTTGGCCGCCAAGACCAGTGGTGGTAGCACCACGCTGGAAAAACCAGTGGATTACATTGGTGAAAAAACTCTGGGTAATGCTGCCGCGTATCAAGCCTATGCGGATGCGCACATTCACAATGTGACAATTCCCGGTTGTGCCAGTGGTACCAACCAGGCTCGTGTGTTTGTAGGCCAGAGACAGGAAGGTTTTGCCGTTAACCTGGGTACTATTTTTGATTTGGTGAATGCGCCTTTCGAGGTGATTTCCAATCGTTCGTTCGAAAATGCAGCTGCGGTCAATTCCATTCAGGACAAAAACGTAACCAGTATTGCGTTGGAAATCCATAAAGATTGTTTGACCCCCAGCTCAGAGGACGTGATCGGGGGATGGACCACCGCCAGTGTGCGTCAAGTGCAAATTGGTGACGGTGTTCCTGCCCAAGGGCATCAAACTGCTGAAAAGGTGGGGGGTGCCTGGGTACAGGTTTCACGCCTCGGTATGCCTTTGGTGAATGAAGTGGTCATTGGTCTGAAAGACAAAGACCGTTTTAATGCATCCAAGCCAAGCGGTGATGGTCAGTTCCTCACTTACGTGTCCAATCCAACATTGCCACAACTGATTAGTTTGGTTCAAACGGGAAACGCGGGCGCAGCGCCTACAAACTTTCCACGCACCGATCTGCTGAATGTATTCCTTGCTGGTATCGAAGGTGTAAACCGTCCCGCCAATTTGGTGCTTTCCGAAATGTTGCGACTGAACACAGAAACAGCACCCACTCCGATTGCTTCTCAAAACAAGCTTGGATTCGCCTTTGGTGATGCTGCTGGGTTTCCAAATGGTCGTCGCCCAATTGATGATGTAGTAGATATATCGCTGGTGGCTGTGATGGGTGGATTGTGCGTGGCCAATGGGAGTGGAGACGCATTGGGGTTGAACACAGTGCCAGGTACCAACCTTAGCTCGAATTGCAGCTCAACCAGTGTGCCATTGGGTAATACTTCCTTGAGTATTCACGATGCTGTGGATCAAGCGCGTGTGCCATTCATGAATCGTTTTCCTTTCTTGAGTACGCCCACGCCGGGCTCGGGCACGCCAGCGCCGACTCAAACCGCTTCAGCACCTTGAGGAGGTGAATATGAAACTGAACAGCAAACTTGGATTGGCCGCCGGTGCAGCGCTGCTGGTAACACTGGCAGCTTGCGGGGGGGATGGTTCCCCTTTTAACCTGGGTAGTGCAGGAGGCGACGGAAATATCAATGCATCAGAAGCTGGCGCTCTGTTGCGAGATACTTCAGAAACTGGGGAGCCTGACGATGTCAGTAACCTGATGTTGGCGACCTCGGAGACTGATGAACCGTTTGATTTACCCGATTGAGTATTGGGGTAAAACTCAGTTGATCTAGATAGCCCCGCAACGTAGAAATTGCGGGGTTTTTTTATTCATCATTCAAAATCACGGACAAAAACTGGCTTTTGTAAGCGTTGCCTATTTCCTCCGTGATCAATGTGCGAATCAGTGCCTTGCCTTTGGGTTGCAACAGCAACGTGACTTTGCCGCTTGAATCTGTTTTCGACCACAAGGTCACAGGTGTTTCGGGATACTCCAGACCAACTGGTAGCTGAGCCAAAGGTTTGCCGTTTTTGTAGACATAAATCGTTGAAGAATCGCCTGGCAGTGTCACGAATTGAGCAATGTCGGGATTGTACAAATGACCGTCTTTCTCAACAGGTTTGATTTGTGCTGCCTTGAAATATTCTTCGCTGAATTTGTCACTGTTCAGCACCTTGTTCACCAAGACTTTGTCTACTTTGTTTTCATCAAAATGCTGTGCACCCTGGCGGGGGGAGAGCTCGATCTGGCTGGTTTTTAGAATGGCCAGGCAGTTGGTGGGGCGTTTCTTGTAAACGTAGCGAATGCTTTTGTCATTGAATGGCAAATCGAACACATTGCCATCGTCTCCGATGCATCTTACAGAGTCTACATATTCACCCTTGACAGTAATTTCTTTGGCGGGGAAATTGTGACCGGTCGACAATCCCAGGCTTTGTTCTCCCACGTCAATCCAGGTCAGGTGGGCCAAGGCTGGAGCACTTGCACTAACAAACAGCAAAGCAATCAGTTTTTTCAACACGGGAACCTCGATACAGCAGGTTAGAATCATTCAACACTACTACACATCGGAATAGACATGGCGAAAACCAGCGCTGAGCAGCCCAAAGATTTGGCGTCGCAATTGCTTGAAGCCGAGGTGGCTTTCTGGCTGCAAAACCTCAAGGGTAAAAAGTTTCAGGCCTTACTGGCTGAAGAGGTTGGGTATCTGATTGACCGGTTGGAGCACATTCGCCTGCGCGACGCTGTCGATGAAAACAAGGTCAAGGGCACCGCTCAACGCTATGCCGTTGAGATGGAAATTGGTGGTGCCATTCCAGAGTTGTTTGGCGAGATTGCCAATCGGATTTTCGAATTCCCAGCCAGCCGAACCACCAGGATTGGCGAAGTCGTTTCTGATTCCATTGCCACTGAATTCATTGAAAAGATTTTTGAGCAGGATGGCGTGCTTGACCACGCAGTGACCAATATCCGCAACAGCACGCCGTTTCGGCATTTTTTGTCCGATGTGATTTTCACGGTGCTCAAAGGCTACGTGTTTGAGCAAAACAACCTGATGAAATTCTCTACTGTGGCCAGCAGCACCCGCAAGGTGCGTGAATGGTTGAGTACGAAGGCGCCTGATTTGTCAGAAGGGCTTGAAGACCGGGTGCGCAACTTGATGGAGAGTGGCGTTAAAAGCTCGCTGGAGATGGTAGACGAAACGCTGGACAATGAGCAGTATCGGGAAACTGCCATGAATAGCGCCCTGGCGTTTTGGGATGTGGTGCGTGAATGGCCGCTGACGGCTTATCGCGATTACCTGACCGAGCAAGACCTTCAAGAATTCATGGTATTGGGGTATGAGTTCTGGCTTGAGTTTCGCAACACCGAATACCTGAAGTCGTGTATTGATTTGGGTGTTGAGTTTTTCTTTGAGAAGTATGGCGACCAGTCGCTGCAGTCCTTGCTTGATGACATTGGTGTCAGCCGTGAAATGATCCTTGATGAACTGGACAATTACATTCCCGACCTGGCGTTGCTGGTTATTAAGGAAGGCGTTGCAGAAAGTTTCCTGCGCCGCAATCTTCAACGTTTTTACAGCAGCAAGAAGGTGCAAGACCTTCTTGCCAGGTAATGGTTTAAAGATTCCCTGTGCTGGTGCCCGCCGGCAAATTCAATACTTTGCCGTTGCTGAAATTAAGCACCACGGGGCCGTCGGACACCACGGTGTAAGCGGCTCCGTTTTGCAGGCAACTTGCAGTGGTGTCAATTCTCATCGAGGCCACATTGCGCAGGTTCGCTGTCAACCGGTTCTCGCTGGCAGCCTGTACAGGTATGCCCACAAGCCTGCGGAATGTTTGAATAAAGGGCACAGGGCCATTGCCTGCGGTTTGCCCGTTTTCAAAGTTACTGGTGCTGCGTGCGCAGGCAAAGCTTTCAACATCCATCGCAATGTCACCTTCCGCACGGCCTTTGATTTGGCTTAGCCAATAAGCTTTGTCATGCTTGATCTCATACTCAGGATAGGCAAATGCTTCATTGGTTTTGAAGGTAATTCGGCCCGGGTTTTTTACGCGCTTCAAGTTGCGTGTGAATTCTGCCTCTTTGCTCCATTCGTCCAGCGCAATCAAGGTTAAGTGTTCTGCCACCAAGTGCATGTAAAACTCGTACAGCACGCCATCGGTTTGGCTCAGTTTCAGTGCCCAGTCAAGCCCGGTGTTCACCTGCACCAACTCATCGAGTGCACCATACGAATGAGTACCAGGAATGTGACGCAAATTACCCAGGTAATTGCTGATGTTGCCCACGCCGCCAATGGTGCTGCTCACTGGCAAGGCAAAGGGCAGGGCGCTGGTCAGTGCTTCTTCACCTTGAATCAGCACATCGCCAATCAAGGGAGTATTCAAGATACTGCCGGTGAAGCCCACCCAGTTGCTCAAACCCGCAAAGCGGTCTGGGTACAGCGCAGCCAGGCGGGTGGAACCATAGCCTCCCATGGAATAACCGCCCACCAGTATCCGGTCCTCATCAATGTTGAACGTGTTCAAGGCATCGTCGAGCACGTCGAGCGCATCGCGTTCCGACAAGCCGGAGTAAAACCCATAAGGACCGCGCCCCAATGGCGAAATCAACACCCGGTCCAGGGCGTCACCAAATTGGGCCTGCATGCCCGGCTGATTGATCTGGCTGGCATGGTTGGCTTCGCAGCCATGCATAATCATTTGCAGGCTGCGCTGGTCGTCAAAGTTGCCGTTTTTTGGAATGTACACCCCGTAAGGCTGATACTTGCCCACGAAGTGAAAGTACTGCCCACAGAAGCGGCTGTTTGTCTCCGGGCTGGATGATTCGGCCTGCAGCACCATGCCTTCACCCGTGGAATTGGGCGCCGTGTATTTCGAGGTGTAAACCCGTTGTCTGAAACCTGCATCCACTACGGCCTTTTCTGTGGTGCCTGGTGTCAATTTGCGGCGGTCCACCACAGCGAAAAACTGACTGATGTCGCCTGCCCCCAAGGCGGCCGCCTGTTTGTCCTCCCACCAATCGCCTTTGTTGGGCAATACCTGCGAGGGCACAGTACCTTGCGCGTCGGCTTCTTCGTCTGCACCTCGGAATGCCACGTTCATGACTTCGCCGTTGCTTTGTGCAGTGACTGCCCACATTTTGAACGGATTGCTTGCAGGTGCAGGGAATGTGCCTGTGATCAGGTTGCTGTCCGGGTTTCCTGTGTTGAATTCATACACCGCGTCGGCACCTCGCACCGTCAGTCCCATCAGGGTTTCTGTGCCTGTTGCCGGGTTGTTGTCTGTGTCCACCGCAATCGCTGCAATGGTTTGGCCCGCTTCGTACAGGGCATTCATCTCAAAACTTGCACTGTAGGTGTTGCCTTGGCGGCTCAAGCGGAGTTCGATCAGGTCGGCAGTGCTCTCTGCGCCGGCGGGGTAGCGTGAATCGCCTGCTGTGGGCGACAACAAACCTGGGGTGTTGGCCAAAGGGTTGCCAAACTGCCCGCCACGGCTCGCCAGGTTCAGCAAGGCAGGGCTGGGTGACAGCAAGCCCGTGTCAGCACCATAGTCGTCGTACACATAATCGCGGTAAACCAGCACCCCGTTACAAATCTCGGTGACACCCGCAAACCAGGACTGTTCGTTGCACTGGGCTGTCTCTTGTGGAGTCACCGGTGTACCTGTTCCCGGGTTATTGGAAACTACGGAGTCTTCGCTGCCGCAGGCAACCAGCAATGCAGTGAAAGTTAAGGCGATCAGCTTCTTTTGAGGGGCAAGGGGCACAGTAAAAGGCACGGTAATGGTCCATAGGTGTATTGAGCACGATGAACTATTACTTCGGTAAAGTACCTATGGATTCAATTGTGAGCTAATTGTTGCTGGCCAAAATCTGGAAATCTTTGGCCCAACCTGCAGCCCGGTCAGCTGCATTGTTGCGTTGCTCGGCAGTGGCCGAATTAAGCACATTAACAATCAATCCAATGGTTGCCTTTTGCCGTTGTTCGCTTTCCTGTTTTTCAGCGGCACTGGCGGGGCTTTGCCAGGCATTGAGCAAGCGGGCAATTTCCTGGCTTAATGTGGCCTGATCAATTTGGCGGTTGGCGGCTTTGTTCACCAAGACCATGAATTGTTGCTGTCGCTCAAGCCGTTTTTCATAACGAGACTCGGCCCTGTGGGTTTCCGCCCTGGCCCAGGCTTCAATTTGTTTGATTTGAACCGGAGTTAATGTGCCCAGCCAGCGTTCGAACCGCTCGGTCATGCGTTCAGCCGACTCGCGCACTCGCTGATCGGCGCTTTGCATCAATCGTTCTTCACGGTATTCCACATTCGATTTGTCGAGCGCTTTTTGAATGTCAGAAATTTGATTGGGCCACAAACCCAGCATGTTTTTCGCGATCACGGGTGCGGCTTCATTGGCGGTGCGCCGAAGCGATGCCCTGATCGCCAGGTTCAGTGCCTGCACCTGATTTGCATTCACGGGGGTAACCACGCCATTGCGGGCGGCCAAAGCCTGGCGGGCCGCTTGCAATTCGCCGGCAAGCACTGGAAGTTCAGCGTTGCGATGCCACTCCACAATTTCGTTCAGGCTTGTTTTTAGAAATGCGGATTGTTCAGAATCAAAATCAACTTTGCTGGTGAGGTAGGTGTGCGCAAAACTTGCCGAGTTGTTGTAACCCAGTTTGATTGCACTGCATGCGGCCAATACAGCCATACAGGCCATTAGCAAGCAGGTTCGGGGTCGAATTGCCGTTTTCATCACGAATTCGCATCACTCAATAAAGTTCAATTGATCTGTTTAAGACTCATCGAAATGCCGTTCGTTCAGTGTGTTTTGAAGCGACTGGCCCAATCGGGCAGCGGTTGAACGAATGCCTGCAGGTCGCCACCCTGAATTCGCAGTATTTTTCTGTAGGGGTCTTGTGCACTGGAGTTGTCGAGTACCCACACATCATCGCACAGAGGCAAGGCATTCAACACATTGTCCACAGTTCGTGGAATTCGCGTTTCGATTTTATCGTCGGGTACGGCATGCCCGCCGGTTTCAATGCGTTGATGCACCCGAGCTTTGTTCAGGCTGCTTTGTTCGAGGTGAACAAACACCATCACCACTTGGTAGCCCAAGGCTTTGGCTTTGGCGACAAAATCGATTTTGCTGGGGTGTGAAAACACGGTTTCAAAGCAGAAGTTTTTGCCTTGTTCCAGCAGGCTATTGCGCAGGTTTTCGGCAATTTTTGCGGCTTCATAGCTGTGTTCCTCGGGGGCTTGGGGAAACACATCGCGGGCAATGTCATCTGCATTGACAAACGGCATGCCCAAGGGCTTTAACTGGGTGCGGTAAAAGGTCGATTTACCCGCCCCGTTGCCACCCACCAGCAGCCACAGTTGCTTCATGCCAGTTTGACTGGCTTGAATTGGCCGTTTTCAAACTGACCGATTCGGGTTTTGCCTTTGGCATCGATTTGTTCAAGCAGGCCAGGGTGTGTACTGCTGGCCTGATAACGTACTTTGTTCTGGCTTACTTCTTCTTTCAATTCACCAGTGGTGCGTTTCATATCCAGGTTGCCAAACACCCAATCGGCGCTGACAGGCGGTGCGTTCACCTGTTCCAGCTTGACCCGTAACAAGCCGGCCTTGATTTGCAGCAGCGTTTCCGGATCCAGCACACTTTCAACTTTTTGACCAATGCTGGCCCAGTATTCGATTTGTTCTGCTGCGCTGCGGTGGTTGAGCTTGCCCAACACGGTGGCATTGCTCATCAAGTCAGATTGAATGCGAATGGGTGAAGAGGCTTTGGTCATGGCATATTTCCTCGGTGGGATGCACTGTGCAATGCCCTGATTGTAGCAAAATGCTACAAATAAGGCAATTTACAGCGAGCATCCTACAGGGAAATATCCAATTAAAGATTTCTGAGCACAAATTCCTTGATGGCTTGTGCACAGGGGTAGGGCGTCTCGATCATCGGCAGGTGGCCTACACCGTCAAACAGACACATTTCCGCGCGTTTGATCAGTCGCTCGAATTCGTAAGCGCAACTGATGTGCAGCACATCGTCCTGCTTGCCCCACATCACCAGCGTGGGCGCTGAAATGTCTTCAAACGTGGCTTTGGTGTAGTCGGGGCGGCGGCTCAGCATTTCCTGAAACAGAAAGCCATTCACATCTTTGCGGTGAATCAATTCAGTGGCTGAGAAAAACGCAGCAGATGCGGCCAGGGCTCGATTGTGAAATACCAGGTCTGTCAACTTCATGACATCCATAGGGGCGCGTGGAACCAAGCGATTCTTGCCGCGAAGAACTTCGCGAATGAAGTCGGTTTCCTCTGTGCCAGGCAGGCCCAGCGCATCCATCAATACCAGGCTGGTGACCATTTCCGGAAATCGGGCGGCCAACAGACCCGCCAAGGCACCACCCATGGAGTTGCCCACCACGTTCACTTTGTGAACGCCAATTTCTGTCAGCCAGTCGTGCAGGCGTTCTGTTTGGTCTTCAAGGCCATAATTGCGGTCCGGATTAAAACCGCTTTCACCCCAACCAGGAAGGTCAGGAATCAAAATGCGAAATTGACCTGCGAAAAAAGGAAGCAAGGGCAACCAGTGCTCTTTTGCAGCAGCAAAACCATGCATCAACAGCAGCGCAGGGCTGTTTTCACTGCCGATTTCAAGCCACACCAGTTTGTCCTTGCCCACACCAATCCGCTTGCGGTGCACGCCCACCAAGCCGCCGTACCAAGGGTTCAAGCGGGTGAAGCTGAACAGTTTCGGGCGCCAGTCTTTCAGCTTTTCTGGGTCTATTTCAGGGGCGTGGCGAAGAAAAGCTTCACCCACGTGATCAAAATACTGATCAACCAGTTTTGCGCCTTCGCTAATGGGTGTGACTTCTTTGCCTTTGGACTTGCGGACAGGTTTGGCCAAGTTGAACCTTCTATTTTTAGTATTGATACATGCTTACCAAAGCATACTTCGAAATAATCATTGTGTTTGGTATTGTCTGCATCATTCGGGGCTTGGCTTACACTGTCCTTGCAAGCCAGCCCGATATTTTTGAGTGTTCCTTCAGCTTGTGTCAGGTGGGCGACACAGCGGAATCAACCGCGGTTCGGAATTCTTCCGGTATCAAGAGTTCGTAGGTGGCACCCGTGCCGGGCAAGTTAGGCAGCCCAGGCAAGGCTGGCAAGTTGGGGCCGCGCTGGTTGCTGAAGTAAAGCCGTGAGCCATCCGGTGAGAAGGCGGGGCCAGCCAGTTCACTGCCACCACCGGTAATTTGAAGCAGAATTTTTGCGGGCTTGTTGGGAATCATCACCATCAAGCGCATGGCATCGCCATCTTCGGCCACGATGACATCGCCAGCCGGGCTGATGACCAGATTGTCAACGTCGTCAAAGCCGGTGCCTTCAGCCAGTTGGCTATTGTCGAAGACCACCTCAATCAAATCATTGTCGATATCCAGTGCGTAAACCCGGTTGTCGCCCTTGCAGGCGAAGAACACCACAGCGCGCATCGGCTTGGCCACGCCGCTCACTGCAGGTGCTTCGCCCTGCGGGAATTCTTGAATCCAGATGCCTTCACCACCCCTGAACACGGTGCCCGGAACTGGAAGACCAGCTGCGGCGGTGCGCGTACGCACTTGGGCCTGCGGGTTTTCTGGTTCAAGCACATCGACCCACTGCACACGGTGAACACGTTGGGCCACGGCAATGTCTTCCTGATAAGCGCCGGCTTCAAAACCAACAATTTCCAGAACTTGCAGCTTGCCTTGCTCCATGTTCAAGCCCATTTGCCCATTGACTGCCGGGCGTAGCTCGCCCTCCGACACAAAACGGTACAAGCGGCCGTCGCCCGCGTCTTCAGTCAGGAACAAGGTTTTGGTGGCCATGTCTACGGCAACAGCTTCGTGATTGAACACACCGAGCGCTGGCAATGCGCGCGCAGTTGCCGTGCTGCCCAAGGGGTCACATTCCCAGGTTACGCCGGTTTGCGTTTCTTCGCAGCTAAGCCAGGTTCCCCATGGCGTTGCTCCGCCTGCACAATTGCGAGCTGTTCCGGTCAAAATTCGATAGGCTGATTCAATGTCACCTTGTGAATTGAACCTAAGCGCGCCCACGCCACCTTGTGGTGCTTCGGTTTCGCTGTTGGATACATAGACCCAACCGCCATCTTCGGTCGGGAAGACTGCTCCACCATCCGGAAACATATGCCAGTTGTAACCGGTCAATCCCAGTAAATCGGGAATACCCAACACAGGGTTGCTCAAATGCCTGGCCACTGGGCGTACGGTAAAACCAGCTGGCGCAAAAATATTGTCTACACCCGTGGCCACCAATTCGCCAATGCCAGCCAAAGGCCCGGCTTGCAGGGGCAATTCCATGGCCAAAGGCCCAAGACTCGGGGGGTTGATCACAGGCGGGTTCCCGGTTTCATTGGGCCCTGTGGGTGTGGCCGTGGCTAGTGATGCATCGGAATCTGAACCGCATGCACTCAAGAATGGCAGGGCCGAAGCACCAGCACCAAGAAACATGGCCCGCAATAAAGCGCGGCGTTTGAATGAGGGAATGGCTGGATGATGCATGGCGAAACCTGTAGAAATGTAGAAAGCGGCACCATTTGATACTGCGCAACCGGGCACACGGTTTGGGTAAAGCACTCAGTGTGACTAGCCACGCTTTTGACATATTTCAGAATCAAAACGAGTCATCTAGTAAGCCTGCTCTTTTGTATTTTCAATCCTTTCCGGGCTTTGGGCAGTACAAGCTAGAGGAACAGAGCAAAGGTGGCAGGATGAAGCGGCGGGATGTGTTGAAAGTGATGGCGGCAAGCACTTTGGTAGGCTGCGGCGGGGGCGACGATTCGCTGGTGACCAGCAACCCGACTGGACCCGTGGGGCCTTCTGATCCGGGCACTGGCGCGCCAATTGCCAGCAATGAATTCGAGCAGGCCTTGCCACAGCCAGGGTTCGAACCTGCGGGTTTTGATTTCCCCATGGTGTTGGCCATGCCGTTTGCACACGGGGTGGCCAGTGGCGACCCCTTGGCCGACCGCGTTATTTTGTGGACACGAATTACCTTGCCCGAATACCCGCCACAAGGTGTGCAGGTGCGCTGGCTGGTGAGCACCACTGCCGACATGCAAAATGTAGTGCGCCAAGGCACACAGCGCGTGGTGGCAGATCATGACCACACCTTGAAAGTAGACGCACAGGGTTTGCAACCCGCCACCACCTACTACTATCAATTCAGAACTGGCCCACACAGCAGCATTGTAGGGCGCACGCGCACTGCACCCGCAGACATGGTTTCAGCCATTCGCCTGGCCGTGGTGTCCTGTTCCAGTTATTGGTCCAGCACTTGGAGCGGTTACGGCGCAATTGCAAAACGTGAAGACCTGGATTTGGTCATTCATTGCGGCGACTACATTTACGATTTTGTGGATGAAGATGAACAGGTACGCGCCCGACGCGACATTGAAGACACCGCGTATGTGGATTATCGCGACTGGTTGAACATCGACGAATGTAGAAGGCGCTATGCGCTGTTTCGTTCAGATCCAAACTTGATGGCCGCGCACCAGCAACAACCTTGGTTTATTACCTGGGACAACCACGACATCGACCCAGGCTTTGGCAATGAATTGCCCACCACCTTGCCCGAGGGTGTTGAGTCCACTTGTACCTTGCTAGACACCACACGCGCCTTTTGGGAATGGACCCCGTCCCGCCCGGTCAAAGCCGATGGCAGTGGCGAATTCATTTTTTATCCTGACACTGAATACCCCGCACCAGTTGATCCTTTACTGGTGTACCGCAGTTTGAACTACGGTCCGCTGGCCAGTATTCGTGCCTTGGACACGCAAAGTTATTTGCCTGGTTATGGCTTGGAGGCTGATGCTTCCCATTTGCCAGAAGGCGCACCCACCTTGTTTGGAAAACCTCAATTTGACTGGCTGCTTTCACAACTGCGCCAAGACGAGGCCGACGGAGTGGTGTGGAAAGTGCTGAACAACCAAACCTGGATCGCGCCTTGGGTGGTGCCCAATGTGGTGGGCTCGCCAGTGCTGCCATTGCCTGTGCGCTGGAACGATTACAACACCGAACGGAATTTGTTGATTTCGCAATTGCGCGGTGGTGGAGAAACGCCCGCCGTGAATGGCACTGTGTTTGTCTCCGGAGACATGCATGGCAACTGGATTTCTGATGTAGTTGAGGACGATCAAACCGCATTGCTGAATGATTACCAGGTTGCCCCACCTGTGCCCACTTTGAGGCAGGGGACATCTCCAGAAAATATTGCTGCCGGTTTTCAGCGCGCAGCCACCGCCAATTTGCCGGGTATTAACTTGCGCGCAGCTTCAGCCGCAGTCGAATTTGCACCCTCTTCAATGGGACGGGGTGGGGCGGATGAAATTGTAGCGAATGCCTTGCCCGGAAGTCCATTTGCTGTTCATGTGGCCGCTAGCCGCGCCATTGAAACCGCCACTATGCTGGGCAACAAGCATGTTCAATTCATGGAATGGGTGGAACATGGCTACGGTATTGTGCAGTTGGAGCAAGACAAAGCCGTATTTGAATGCTGGTGGCAAAACAAGCTGCAAGACAATGCACCCGATGTACTGGGTGTGCAAATGGTGAGTTTTGCAAACGATGAGCCCACCCGTTTGCCCACACCGCGTTTCAAAAACCAGGTCGATTCAGTCACCTTGCACGGCATGCCTGTTCAAGCCAGCAGCAGTTCACGCACAGCGCCGTTGGCCCCGGTGCCTGCCCAGGTGTTGGCGCGTTAGTTGGCAAGTTAGTTGGCAAATTAGTCGGCAAATTAATTAAGCACAATTTGAATCAGGTTCAGCACCAGCAAAACCAAAGCCAGTACCTGCCAAATTACAACTGGGTTTTTTTCAATCAAAGGCTGCCTGGCCAAGCTGGCTTCTAGCTTGGTGTTGGGTACAGTCAGGTCTTGCAGAAATTCGCTCAGCGCATCATAGCGGTAACGCGGGTTGGGTTGAAGCGCTTTGCGAAGGCAGGCTTCCACCCACAGGGGCAAATCACGACGCGGGTGGTTGGCGGGAATGTAGCGCATGTCGCCATAGCTTTTCAGTTCAACTTGCTTTACGGTTTTCTCTGCAAACGGCAAGTGGCCCGTCAGCATTTCATAGACCACCACGGCCAGTGAAAACAAATCGGATTTGAAAGTACCCACTTCACCCATCAGGTATTCGGGAGCCACATAATTCACACTGCCTTGTGGCACCGATTTGTCCAAGGGTGAAATCAGTTCATCGGCACCCGCAATCAACACTGTGCCGAAGTCCAGAATTTTCACACACCCTTGTGAATCAATCATGATGTTTTCGGGTTTGATGTCCTGGTGCACCATGTCGGCGCGCTGAAAGGCCCGCAGCCCTGCCACCACTTGCTTTACAATGCGCCGCACCGCATCCATACCGGGCTTGGGGTTGTCGTACATCCATTCACGCAAGTTGATGCCTTCGATGTACTCGCCCAGGTAATACAGAAACTGCTTGGGCCGTTTCGGTACATGCGTGCGCATCACGTTCACATGTTGAACGCTTTGCCCCACCCATTCTTCGCGAACAAATCCGCTCAAGTACATGACATCTTCAGCGAAGTTCAAGGAAGGGGCTTTCAGCGTGAATTGTTCGCCGGTTTCCATGTCGCGCACGCGGTACATGTGGCTGCGGGTTCCGCTGAAAATAATCTCAAGTACTTCATAGCCATCTATTTTATTGCCCACCTGAAGCACTGGCGGTATGGGCAATTGCGTCAACTTTCGGTGTACTTCGTCCAGCGTTTCATGGGGCAGGGCGTCGATGGCCATCAACAACACAGTCAGGTTGTCGTCGCTGCCAGCATTCAAGGCCGCTTGCACCAAGTTTTGGGCAAGTCGTTCCAAATCGCTCGTGCCATGTTCCGCAATCAAGCCAAGTATTTCCGGGCGCTTCAGCACGCCGTGAACCCCATCGGTACTTAGCACCACCAAGTCACCCACCTGCAATTCATGGGTGCTGTAGTCCAGTTCCAGATGCCGGTCTGCGCCCAGTGCGCGCGACAAGTATTCCTGCCCGCGCTCGGTACGCACATGGTCTTGGGTGAGGCGCTCTATTGCATCGCCACGCACGTGATAAACCCGTGAATCGCCCACATGAAAACAGTGTAATGTGATGGACTTCAACACCACAGCGCTGAACGTGGTCAACAGGCTGTCGTTGTGGCTGGCACGGTTGGTGTTTTGCTGATATATCCAGGCGTTCAAGCCAGAAATAATTTGCCGAGCCGATTTGTGAACGCTCCAGGTGTAGGGCGTGGAAGAATAGTCCTCTAGAAAACTGGTCACTGCAGTTTGGCTGGCCACATGAGAATCCGCGCAACTGCTAACCCCATCTGCAATGGCGGCCGCGGCGCCTTTGAGCAAGTTCGATTCGGCTTGCCCACACCAGGCGGCAAAGGCATCCTGATTCACAGGCTTTTGCCCTGCGATGGAATAACCCCCAAAACGAACTTGCAGTGTGCTGCTCATATTGCTTTTATTCACCCCACGCGGATCAGTTCAACCGTACCGTCTGCTTTTACCTCAGCCATGTGGCCTTGTGGTTCTTCCATGAACAGCAGTGTAATAAAACCCACCACAGCAGTTAAAGCAATCACGAAGAAGAAAGCCTGATAGCTGACAAACGACAACACCGTGAGGTAAACCACTGCACCTACATTGCCGTAAGCGCCAGTCATGCCCGCAATTTGACCAGTCAGGCGCCGCTTGATCAATGGTACGGCCGCAAACACGGCACCTTCACCAGCCTGCACGAAAAATGAACAGGCCATGGTGGTGATTACGGCCAGCCACAGGGGCCAGCTCGATTCAGTCAAGCCCATCAATGCGTAACCCACGGCAAGGCCAGCGGTGAGAATAAGCAAGGTGCGTTTGCGACCGAACTTGTCGCTGATCCAGCCGCCACCGGGCCGCGACATCAAGTTCATGAAAGCGTACATCGAGGCCACAAGGCCGGCATACACCGGGCTCAGCGAAAATGTTTCAGAGTAAAACAGTGGCAGCATCGATACCACGGCCAATTCAGAACCAAAGGTTGCAAAGTACAACACATTCAACACTGCCACTTGTTTGAATTTGTAGCGGTGCAATTCAGGGACCGGGGCTTTGAAAATATCACTGTTCACCTTGTAGGCACCATAGCAGTCGTACACAAGTATCAGTAACAGAAAGCCGTAAATGGAATTGGCGGCAGCGCTGCTCAACATGCTGACACCTTCTGGCGACAACTTCCAGGTTAACAAGGCCAGTGCCGCGTACATGGGCAACTTCATCAACAGCATGAAATAGAAGTCGCTGACGCTGGTCACTTCCATGCCACCGCTTTTCTTGGGCTTGAAGTAGGTGGAGCCTTTCGGTGTATCGCTGACATTGAAATACCACACGAAACTGAACACCAGGCAGATCAGGCCGGTCAGCGCAATTGAATAGCGCCAGCCATCGGGACCGCCAAACATTAGTGCGAGGGTAGGTAGCAACATGGCAGCGCCTGCCGAGCCGAAGTTACCCCAACCGCCGTAAATGCCTTCAGCTGTACCCAACTGGTGCGCAGGAAACCATTCACTGACCATGCGAATGCCAATCACGAACCCGGCACCGATAAAGCCCAATAAAAAGCGGGAGATGGCGGCCTGCGCAAAGTCGGTTGAGAACGCGAACATGAAGCAGGGAATGGCCGAGACAAACAGCAGTACCGCGTATACAAGGCGGGGACCAAATTTGTCAGTCAACATGCCAATCAGTATTCGTGCCGGAATGGTCAGCGCCACGTTCAAAATTAACAGTGTTTTGACCTGTTCCTTGCTTAAGCTCAGTGATTCTGCGATCGCACCCAGCATGGGGGCATGGTTGAACCACACAAAGAAAGTAATGAAAAATGCAATCCAGCTCATGTGCAGGATTTTCATTTTCCCGGCAAAAGAGAACAGATTCAGTTTGGCATGGTCGTTCATAACGAATGGCTCTTTTTTGAAATCAAAATAAAAAGCGCTCACCTTCTGAACGAACCTCTGGATTCATTCAAATGGTGAGCGCCTTTGCCCGTTTTTGCTGCAAATGAAAACCTCGCGCACTCAAAAGGTGCACTTGGCCCTCCCACACAGTCTCGATTTCCGGCTTTGGTCTCCAAAACTGCGTGTATGCATGTTGCAATGCAGAAACTGTGCCAGCTCGCAAGCTGTGAACCAAGAATGTCTATCACGGTCTATGCAATATGGATAAAATGAACAGGCCTTATCAGGCAGTGGTTCTTGCAGTAACTCCAGCAGCAAAAGGTGATTCAAATGCGTATGTTCAGCGTGTCAACAGGTGTGGTTCTAGGGGCTTCCTTGCTTTTGAGTGCATGTGCTTCCATGTACAGCGTTCGGCCCGTGGTTGCCGAGAATCAGGTGCCCGTTCAAAACCAGGGTTTTGAGTCTTTGAGCTCAAGTAAAAAACACACCGTACAGGTTGGTTCCGTGTACAACTCGATGCGTCAATTCGATAACCCGCGGTTCAACGTGACATTCGTGAATAAAGGCAAGTTTCCCGTCGAGTTTTCGACAGAGAACATCACCGTGACATTCAATGGTCAACCAGCCACTGTGGTTAGTTATGAAGCACAAATTCAAGATGTTCAGAATCGGCTTTCTTACTACGGTTTCAGGGCGCCAATTTTCTACAGCCCGTTTTATCACCCTCAGTTTTATCGAGGTTTTCACGGAAGTGGCTTTTTGTTTCAAACCGATTTCAATGACAGGCTTGATGTGCAACAGGCCTTTGCAGACTTTGATCGAATTCAGAAGTACAGCTTGAAGCCGAAAGTAGTGCGACCTGGTGAACAAACACAAGGTGAAATTATCGTGGCCAAAAAGCTATCGGCCAGCAGCGCGCAAGACATCACTGTGACTGTGCGTGTTGACGATGACACGCACAAGTTTGATTTTGGTTACCTTCAAACCAATTGATCAGGGTTGATTTACTGGAGTTCAGTGATTTTCCTGAACTCCTGAAGCTTTGCCCGCAAAAAAAGAATCATCGCTTCACGGTCATGTAGTTCTGCACTCAGGTACTCCACCACCGTGCTTAATTGTTCCACTTCGGCCGATCGTTTTTGAATCAACTCACTGGCGCGCTCTTGCAGTTTGGCCAGTTGCCGGCAAAGTGCGTCGTTTTCAATCAGCAAAGTGTCCATCGATTTATTCATGTAGGCTTCGACTTTCATGGGGCAATTTCCTTCATGAATCAATGAAGCGCACCACCTGCATGCCGCCGGTTTTGGCTTTGCAAGGTGGGGTGCTCCAAAGCTTGTTTGATCCGTTGAATTTCGGCTTGTGCAAAGCCCATCATGCCCAGCAAATCCCGAAAGGCGGTGGCTTCAAAACGCATGGTCATGTAGTGAAGGCAGAGCGATACTACCTCGGTTTCCTGGCAATAATAGACTGAACCGTTTTCGCTGCCTGCCAGCCATTGACCCAGTTGAGCTGTACAGTTTTCCTGCTGCATGAAGAACTCCCGATTTATTCAAATGAGAATTCATCGTAAATGATAATTATTATCAATACAAGTGCTTTTTGCAGTTCTATGGTGGTGCGGTACTTAGTTGATATTTGTCTTTCGCACCAACGTCAGTTTGTTACCGATCGGGCTGCTTTGCTCGCCCAGAATTCCTTTCTCGGTCACCAGCAAATCGGTACTGGAGAAAAGTGGTGGCCTGCCTTGCATAACCTGTGAGGTGCCTGTTGAAAAGGTGAGTGGGTTGAAGCCATCTGTTTGCTCACCGAGAAAGTTGAGTTTGATGACTTGTCCCGTTAAAAAGTAAGTGACAGCAAAACCATCGGGGAGAATTGAGAAATCGTCAGGAAGACTTTGCAGCGTAGCCAAAACCAAAGGCATCCCTGCAGATCCGTCGTTTTGAATGGGCACCACATTCAAACGGCCCAGGTTTGGAATTTCTGAATCGGTGAAGTAAAGCAGATTACCCCTGCGTTGAATGCCGTTTGGAAAGCGACCTGCCAGGTCTAGCCAGGTGGTTTGATTTTCAATTTGAAGTGGGTTGCTGGCTGCAATTTTTAGCTTCGCAATTTTTGGCGAAGGCAGAGAACTGGTCGCAATGGGCCCATCCACGGCATACAAAGTTTGGCCGTCCGCACTGCTGGTTAATCCGTTGGCCAATGCCATGCCTTCATAGTTGAAGACAGGCGATATTGTGACTGGCGTTTGGTTCAATGCGCCCGCCCAAAGCGTGCCGTCCCCGCAATTGGCATAAAGGGTATTTCTGGCGATCGCCAAACCAGTGAAATTGCATACGCCGCTTGAAATAGTTTGCGCTGCGAAATCATCGCCGTTTTTCAGCACTTCAATAACAGACTGTCCGCCAGACACAAACAGGCGACCGTCAGCTGAAAAAATCATGTTCTCCGCATCTGGGACTGTCAGTAATTCCTGCAAACTGGCGCATGCGTTGTTAAAGCAAGGGCTGTTCTGTTCGAATGATGATGGGTTTGTGCGTGCTGCTGGCAATGTTGTGGGTTCTTCACCTGTGCATCCAAAAACTAACGGCAGAACAATGCAGAGCGACCAAAAAACCCGGGTTTCAGAATGCATGCAACAAACTCCTCAAGAGATGAAGCTTGTACTTTGAGTAGAAAAGTTTGGATGTAATAATTAAAAATCAACAAATTTGCTGGAGTAGATTCCCATGTTCGAGAAACTCTGTGTGGGAGCATTGATGGCTTTTGTTTTTTGGCATCCCGAATCTGTCAATGCCACCGAGGCTGTGCCAGTTCCATTGCCCCAGTTACCTGCCACATTTTCTGGCACTTTGCCTTGCGCCAGTTGTGAGGGCATTCAAACCAGTATTACCTTGCAAGCTGATGGTACTTTCTTTTCCCGCCAGCTTTATGAGGGGCAGGCTTCGCCCAATCAAGCCAACGATCTAGGGCGTTGGGTGATGTCGCATTACGGCAATATCGTTGTAATGCAGGGGCAAAATTCTGAGCAGCGTTATTTCCGGGTGAAGTCCGCTGATTCACTTGAAATGCTGGATCTGGAAGCGCGCAGCATTTTCTCAATACTCAATTACAGCCTGAACCGCACCCCCTCAGCGGAAACGCTGGACTTGAAGTTGTTTCCACTCAATGGGCTTTATCGCTATTTTGCAGATTCCGGCCGTTTTACAGAATGTGCAAGTGGCTTGGACTTGCCGGTAGTGACCATGGGTGACAATGCAAAGCTGGAGAATGCGTATCTGCGACTTCGCGCTGAACCTGGGCAAGCCCTGCTTGCAACGGTTTATGCGCATATCAAGCCAGCGCCGCCCATGGAAGGGCAGAACAGCACGCCGAGTTTGCACCCCCTTCGGTTTGAGAACATTGCAAAGGGCGATTGTGCTCCACGTCTGTACTCTGCAAGTTTGAAAGATCAGTTCTGGACCTTGGTTCAACTGAAAGGCAAGCCGGTGGTGTTGCCGGAGACAGGGCGTGCTCCAGGTCTGATGTTGCATACCGATAACAGCCGTTTAAGCGGCTCTGGGGGTTGTAACCAGTTACTTGGTTCGTATTCAATGGATGGGCGTTTTGTTCAGTTGAACATAGTGGCTGCCACACGGATGGCCTGCTTAAGCCCAGGCGATGTCGACGCTGAACTGATTGAAACGCTGACCCAGGTTAAAAGCTGGAATATTCTGGGTCAGCGTATGGAATTGTATGACCAGCTTGGACGTTTGCTGGCCCAGTTTGAAGCGCGGTGATTGCGTTAGTCCTGTAACAACTCGAAAGCAAGCCCCGCGTGCTGTTGCAAGCGGCTTATTAACTGCTCACCCATCAGGGAAGCAGGGGTCCAGAATCCGCCAGCGTGTTTTTGAATGTCCAAAGCCAGGCACACTGCAGCCTCTCCCAGCATTTTCCCGGTTGAACCATAACCCGGATCCATATCGCCAGTTACTTTGGCCGTCAGAGTATTGCCTTTGCTGGTGGTGCCATAAAAGCGCAAATCATAAGAGCCGCGCTGTTGAGACGTTTCACTAGGGCCTTCGCCTGGTTTGGGTACCACGAATTTTTCAAGGGCCCAGCGTGTGGGCGGCAGTGCAGCACCAATCAAAAACCCGGCCATACCGCTGGCCAATCCCATCGCAGTCATTCGACCTTTGAATCCGTTGCCGGTCATCATGGCTTCGTCGTACTTGAATTCTTTTCCGTATCCGTAGTTTTGCAGGGCATTGCTTCGATGCACTACACGGGTGTTGATACCGGCCATGACAAATGGGGCTAGCCAGCTTTTAGCCACTGGGTCGAATTCTGCGAAACTGACATTGGGTTGGCGAGCGGCCAGGCGGGCAGGGGATATCAAATACGGGTTGGCCAATTTCTTGGCCAGTGAGCGGTCTGCTGCAAGCTCGCGCGTCACGTTGATCATGCTGGCCACGGTGCCGCCTGAAAATTCGCCTTTCAATTTTCTAACCCGCATGCGGATTTGTTGGCAAGGTTCACCGTACTGAACACTGGCGGCTTTTTGTAAAAACAGAACGCCAAGATCAGAGGGTATGGAGTCGAATCCACAGCAATGCACAATACGTGCACCACTTTGCTTGGCGGTGTCCTCATAGGCTTCAATCATCCGTGCAATCCATTGCACTTCGCCGGTCAGGTCGCAGTAGTCGGTGCCGGTTTCAGCACATACTTTCACAAGGCCCGAACCATACAGGGCGTAAGGCCCCACCGTTGAAACCACCACTTTGGTTTTTGAACACAGGTTTTGCAAATCGGCTTCTTTGCTGGCGTTGGCCAAAATGGTGGGGAGTTCCCGGGCCTGCTCACCCAAGCGATTTTTCAGCACGGCCAGCTTGTCGGCATCACGCCCGGCAATAGCCCATTTGATCTCGCCATTCAATCCATGGCGTTTCCACAAATATTGCACCAAAATTTGACCAACAAAGCTGGTCGCCCCGAAGACGATCAAGTCGAATTCTTTCTTTTTCATTCTGCGCTATCTCCTGAATTTATTGTGTTTTGCAAGATTCTCTCACACTCAATAAACCTTGTATTGATATTCCGAATACTGATTATTCATAGGCCCTAAGGGTGATAGGGAGTGACCGGAGCTTTAACCCGATCGGGGGGACGCAAATTGGATGTGGAATATTTAAGGTGAATCCATACTTCGGAGAACACCATGGCCACTCTTTCAGCAGTCAACTTTCTGTTCGATTCAAGCTCGCAACTGTTGCCATTCTGGATCGCGATTGCGACAACTGAGCGCGAACTGGAACTGGCTGCCAAAGCCCGACAACTAGCGTATGGAAAACACTTGCCGTTGCTCGGCGAAAAGTTGGCCGTACCGGATGGCGATGATCGACATCCCGACTCTGCTGTGCTGTTGGCTTTCTCAAAGCTGGACGGAAGTTGCATTGGTACTGTGCGTATTCAAATTGCCAATCAACAGCAGCTTCGTCTTGAAGAATCGTATGCTTTGCCCAAGGCCTTGAGAGCCGGGCGAATTGCTGAAGTATCCAGACTGGCCATACCTGCACGTTCCAACGGATTGGCGCTGCGGTTGATGCTGATCAAGGCGGCATACTGGTACAGCAGGGCAAACCTGGTGGATCGATGTTTTCTCTGCGTGCGCTACCCCGTTGACAGGCAATACCGCCGGTTTGAACTTGATGATGTGTTGCAACCTGATGAATTTGTAGAGATGAAACACATCGGCATGATTCCTCATCGAATTCTCTGGTTTGATGTATTTCAAATCGAGGCACGATGGTTGCTCAGTGCAAATCCACTTCACTCTATTTATTTCTCAAGTTCACATCCTGATTTGTTACAGAACATTCAGATGCGTACCTTGCAACTGGAAACGCAAAGTCAATTGCGCTCCATTGGATGATATCCATGCCTATTGCTGTCGCAGCGTCATTCCAGAGAACGCCTTGGGTACCTGTTCTGTCGGTGGTTTTGCTGAGTTTTTTTCTGCTGGTGTCTTTTGTCAATTTGTCGGTGCTCAATGAGAATAGCCCCCATGAAGTGCCGTTGGTATTTTCAAGTCTTGCCGAGGAAGAGGTAGAAGGCAGTTTGTTCCGGGTGGTCGATCAACTAAAAAGTGAACCCGAGCAGCCCGTGTTGCGTACCCACCTGAAGGAGAGTCCATTCTGGATTTACGCAGATTTGCAAACCAGCATGGCAAGCCAGTACGAGCAAATATTTTTTCGATCAAGGCATTTGGTACAGTCCACCTGCTGGCTTGACTACGAAAACGGTTCACTGCAAGAAGTACAGCTGAACACCAACCAGGGGCGTGTGGTGTCTGCGAATCTGGACAATTCAGTCAGTTTGCAGGGCGTGCTTTGCCAGTTCAAGTTTATCGGGCCTGCCAGCCTGGAAATCGGCTTGCAGACATCAGCAGACCTTAACAAAGCCATTTTGATTTCAGAGCGCCGACAAAGTTTTCTTGAGGGCGTTCTTTATCTCATGATCGGCATGGTGGCGGTGGCGGCGTTCATGACCCGCAGTGCCCTGTTTGTCAGTTACGGCTTTTGGTTGTTCGCCAGTCTTCGATTGGTGGCCCTGTCGGAGGGGTGGGATCATTCAATTTTTGGTTTCGATCTGAAATCAGACCCGCTCATGCGAGCCCGCATGTTGGCCCTGGCCATGTACTTCACCTCGACAGTACTGATTGTGTGGCACCTGTTCGAAAACATTCGACGAGAATCGTGGCTGGGGGTTTTGCGTGCCTTGCAATGCGCCAGTGTTCTGCTGACTGTCTTGGCACTGTTTTCACCATACCGTACTTTTCTCGAACTGTTTTGGCCGATAAGTTTGGTGGCGGCTTCTGCTGTGGCGTGGGTGGTCATCCAGAATTTTCTGGAGAAACGGGACCGAGTGGCCATTTACTATCTTGCAGCAATGTTGATTTCCCTGACCGGTGCCGTGGCTGAAGTGTTGTCAGCCTGGTTTGATCAGCGTTTCTTGCTGCAGTACTTCAACAGTGCTTCAGTCACTGTGCTGGCCAGTGTGATGACTGCCGTTGCCTTGGCCGAGTTTCTAAGGAAAACGCAATGGCAGCAGCAACAGGCTGCGCAGGAAATCAAACAGGCTCACGAGCGTCTGGAGAGTATTTTTGATATCGCACCTTCAGCCATGTTCACTTGTACTCGCCATGGTGAACTGATCCACTTTAACAAGCAGTTCACCAATCTTTTTCTGAACCGCGAAGGAACACCAACCCTCGACTTTCTTCAATCACAGCGCCTTGCTGCTTTGTTTAATTTACTGGAACAACCAGGGAAATCGTCTCGGCGTGAATTGCCTGTTGTGAGCCCTGAGGGGCAAACACGTTGGTATGAATTGGTGGTGAGTCGCGACCATCGGGAATTGGTTGGGGTTGTTGCAGACTTCACTGCGAGAAAAGACCGAGAATTGGCGTTGCAATATCAAGCCACGCATGATGAATTGACTGGTGCCCTGAATCGACGAGGACTGCAAAATATCATTCACAACAAACTGAACAGGCGCACCGCCAGCTTCACCTTCTTCTGTGTGGAGATTCAGCAGTTCTCCCGATTGATCAGCGCATACGGTCTTGCTGTTTCGGACCAGTTACTGCAAGCCTTTCATACCGAGTTGTATCGACATATGAATACGCATGGCGAGATATCACGTCTGCATATTGATCAGTTCGCAATCATGATCCACCCGAACGACACTGAGCGGGCAGAAGAAGCCTTCAATGCATTTTTACATCGGCTTGATTCCGTGCCTTTTCAGTTTGATGGTCGATGTATTCAAACCACCGTACTGGCCACACTGGTGTTTCAGGGCTTGGTTGACAATGTGCTCGATGTCATGGAAACGGTTGAGATGTCAATGCGAGAGTCCAAGCTCAAGGCCAAGCGCAACAGCAAGGTAGAGCGCGTGGTTTTTGAACAAAATCAGACTCGCAGTCTGCTTGATCAATCCCGGACCATTCGCCGGCTTGACGATCAAAAACTGCCCACTGGCCTAACCCTCGCGTGGCAGCCCATACTGGCCTTGAATGAGTGCAACCGTCCTTTGTATGCCGAGGCCTTGTTACGCATCAAAGACGAAAATGGCAAGCTGGGGTCAGCAGGCTTTTTGATTGAAGCTTGCGAACGAGGTGGGCACACAGCATTTTTGGACAACTGGGTGTTGAGCCATACACTCGATTTTCTGGCGAAACACGCCCAACAGTTGAACAAGTTGAGCGTGTTGAGTATCAATGTATCGCCTGGTTCATTGAATGATGAAATTTTTCTTCAGGACACACTGGCCTTGATTCGGGCGCATCAGCAACATGCCTCGAAATTGTGTCTGGAAATTACAGAGGTCGGTTCGGTGATCAATCTTCAGGCAGTTCAAAATTTCATTGAACAGGTGAGAGGTCTGGGCGTGCGGATTGCACTGGATGACTTCGGCGCGGGGTACAGCAATTTCAGATACGCGATGGACCTACACGCTGATGTGATCAAGATTGATGGATCGATTGTGAAGAACATTTGCCACAGCACAGAAAGCCATGCGGTGGTTACCGCAATTGTTGGCTTGGCCCATGACCTGGGTTGCAAATGTGTGGCCGAGTGGGTAGAGGATTTGCACACGCTGAGAGAAGTTAAAGAACTTGGTGTCGACTATGTTCAAGGTTACCTGGTGTCGCCGGCAGTAGAATGCGAGCGTTTTCTGGGCTTGGGCAGCGCCCTTGAGTTGATGCCCGACCAAAACCGGGCACGTCTGGTTCAATCTGTCTTGGAATCAGGTTCTGCTTGAACAGTGCTCAACTCGCCGTACTCTACCCAGAATCGTTTCACGATTGATTTTTCGAGTTGCCCCCGCTTGTTGAGCGGGCAAGCAAACCTCAATGTCATGCGCAAGCATTTTTCGTCGATGCTCGCCCAAAATACCTCGGGTCTTGCTTTGGGTAAATCCACAAAGTTGTCGCGTTCTACAGCCGAGAAATGACGTTCGGCTTCTTCTATCCAGTGCTTGCCCGCCTCATTGGCCAGTTTAAGCGCAAGTGTTTCGGCAGCCTGAATTTTCACGGACTTGTCGAAGTTAAAGTCGATCAGATGTATGCCGTATGAGCCATACACCGAGAGGTTTTTCATGGCCTGCGTAAATACCAGGCTGTTGGGCAAAGAAAGCAGGCGACCCGTTTGTTTTTTCGATGGGCCAATTTCCGCCAATTCGAAGGTTACAAAGCCTGTATTTACCAGTTGCCCCGTGAATTGGCCAACTTCAATGGTGCTGCCGATCTTCAGGCTTTTGTTCAAGGAAATAACCAAGGCACCCCACAGGCAAAGAATAAATTCCTTGCTCACAATCAATAGGGCACCACCAATGGCAGCCAGAGAAATCAGAAAACCTGTAATTTGGCCAGACCACAATGCGAGTACCAACAAAAGACCGGTGACCCAGACAATGTTCTTGCGCCTAACCCAAGTGGCCCGCACATTGCCCGTTTGCGGCGGTGTGAGCTTTGTTTCCCGCAATAGCCTCCAATGCATCAAGCGGTTGATGGTGGTGGCCAGCATTAGAATCGCGATGGACAGGATTAGCTTGCCAAGCCGGCCTTCCAGAAAATTGAAAACCTGTTCAACCATGGGTTCGAGGTCTTTGAAAAATTGAAGAATTTCCATCTTAGCTTCTGTTGGCTGCCCGTTGATCTTGCTGGAAGATGGCCTCGAGTTCCTCGCGCCCCTGTCGACCTATTTCAATGACTTTCTCGCTATCACCCAGCACCTTGGCCTGCTTGTTCAGCAGGCTTTCATCGTGCTGCTTGAATGTTTCCGCTTTTTGCATGGCCTGACCGTCGCTGTAGCCCAGCGCGTGGAGTGCTTCGGTGGCTGCCTCCAGCGCGCCCGCGAAAAGTTCACGCACCACGGAATGTGCACCTGCAGCTTTCAATGCAAGGTAATCGTTTCGATTGTGCGCACGGGCGATGATGGTGATTTTCGGGTAGTGATGAACAATGAACTCGACAATGGCTTGCGACATTTTTGGGTCATCAATCGCAACGATCACGGTACGCACTTTTGAAATACCCGCGGCCTCCAGAACCTCGGCTCGAGAGGCATCGCCGTAATACACCTGATTGCCAAACTTTTTCACGAACTCAATGTGCTCTGCGTTTTTATCGAGCGCCGTAAAACGGATTTGATTGGCTGCAAGAATACGGCCAGTGACCTGACCAAATCGCCCGAAGCCAAGAATGAGCGCTTCTGATTCACTGGTGTCAAACTTCTCAATATTCTCGGGAGTTTTCGCAATCTGTTTGTCGGTGAATTTTTCAAACCACAACACCGCAGGTGCGGTCAGGGCCATTGAAATACCGATCATCAAATTGACCATGCCTGCCGTTCCTTCACCCAACAAACGAAGGTCCATGGCTTGGGCCATGATCACGAAACCGAATTCACCGCCTTGGCACAGCATCAGGCCCAGCATCAGCCCGCGCGGAAAGGGCACGCCTGCCAGCATCACCAAGCCAATAATGACCAGTGCTTTCAATGCCATGAGCCCCAAGGTGCCAAACATCACGGTGAGTGGAGAGTCGATCAGCAAACCGAAATTCAGTGTCATGCCGATCGAGATGAAGAACAGACCCAGGCTCAGGCCTTTGAAGGGTTCTACGTCGGCTTCAAGTTGATGGCGAAAGGATGAGTTGGCCAACATCATGCCTGCCATGAATGCACCCAAGCCCATGGACAGGTTGGCATGTTCCATGACCACGGCAGCGCCCAACACGATCAGCAGGGCCACTACGGTCATGATTTCCCGCCCGCCATAGCGCGATAGAAAGTGTAGCGCTGGGTTGATCAGGAAACGCGCAAACACAATCAAGCCAAGAATGGCGGCGGGTGCCAGCCACCACTGGCCGGGATCGGTATCCGGCTCAATGGGGGCCAAGGCCTGCACGGCAAATAGAATTGGAACCACTGCCAGGTCTTGGAACAGCAACATGGAAAAACCGCGCCTGCCGTCTTCATTGCCCAAAATACCTTTGTCAGCCATTAATTGGATGGCAAACGCTGTGGATGAAAGCCCCAAGGCCAAGGCAATGACCAAGGCCGCGTTGCTGTTCATCTCGAACATGAAGGCCAGTACGCCGTAAATAACGCCCGCAGTGATCAGCAACTGACCAGAACCCAGCAACAGCACTTGGGCTCGCATGGCCCACAGCTTTGCGGGTTCCAGTTCAAGGCCAATCACAAACAACAGCAAGATGACGCCAATTTCAGAGAAGTGCAGTACCTTTTCCGGGTCATCGATCAGCCCTAACACCTGCGGGCCAATGACTACACCGGCCGCCAGATAACCCAAAATTGCGCCCAGGCCCAATTTCTTGAACAGGGGCACCGCCAGGGCAGCAGCCAGTAAAAAGTAAACAACACTTTCCATATTTTCGTCTCGCGATATTTTTTGTTACATCAGTTCGATGGCCAGCGCTGTGGCCTCACCGCCGCCAATGCACAAGCTGGCCACGCCGATTTTTCCATTTGTCTTTTTCAATGCGCCAATCAAAGTACATACAATTCGGGCGCCGCTGGCTCCGATGGGGTGGCCCAGGGCACAAGCCCCACCGTGAATGTTTACTTTGTCAGCAGGCAGGTTCAGGTCAACCATGGCCGCCATCGTCACCACCGCAAACGCTTCATTGATTTCAAACAAATCAACTTGTGCAGCAGTCAGGCCAGTTTTTGCAAACAGCCCCTGTAACGCACCAACGGGTGCTGTGGTAAACAAGCTGGGTTTTTGCGCATGGGTGCTGTGCCCCAGTATGCGCGCAAGGGGCTTGATTCCAAGTTTTTCCGCATGGCTTTGTTTCATCATGACCACAGCGGCAGCGCCATCCGAAATAGATGAGCTGTTGGCTGCCGTCACTGTGCCGCCTTCACGGCGGAAGGCAGGTTTCAAGGTAGGTACTTTGGCTGGGTCGGCTTTCAAAGGCTGCTCATCAGTGCTGATCAGTTCAGTGCCTTTGCGGCTGGCCACTTCAATGGGGGCAATTTCCCATTGAAAGCTGCCGTCTACAGTGGCTTGTTTGGCGCGAGCCAGTGAGCGAATGGCGAATTCATCTTGCGCTTGGCGGGTGAAACTATACTGGTCCGCGCATTCTTCTGCGAAGGTGCCCATCAGCCTGCCTTTGTCGTAAGCATCCTCCAGGCCATCGAGAAACATGTGATCCATCACCTGCCCATGCCCCATGCGCATGCCGCCGCGTGCTTTGGGCAGCAGGTAGGGTGCGTTGCTCATGCTTTCCATGCCGCCGGCCACTGCCACCTGGGTGCTGCCAGCCAACAAGCTGTCGTGCGCCATCATGATGGCTTTCATGCCGGAACCGCACATTTTATTGATGGTGGTGCAGGCGCTGCTCAATGGCAAACCGGCAGTGAGCGCAGCTTGGCGGGCGGGTGCTTGCCCTTGGCCTGCTGGTAACACACAACCCATGATGACTTCATCGACTTTTTCTGAGAGGGTGGGGTGCCCGGCGCGCAACACGGCCTGTTGAATGGCGTGAGCACCCAGTTCACTGGCCGTAAAGCCAGACATGCTGCCCTGAAAACCGCCCATTGGAGTGCGAGCGGCGGATACGATCACGATGGGGTCGTGGTTCATGGTGTGGGGTCTCCGGGAAAATAGGTGTTATTGCGCCTATTTTCCCGTGCCCACGGGGGTTTTACACCCCAGCTCAGCAATTATGCTGCAGTTTTTTCAGACCTGTTTTCAGCGTGAAGTTCATCCCGCAACACTTGAGTCGCCTTAACCATCATAGCCAAAGCAGCCTCTGTTTCCTCCCAGCCTCGGGTTTTAAGGCCACAGTCGGGGTTCACCCACAGGTTTTCGGGGGGAATAACCTGTGCCGCTTTGCGAATAAGGCGAACAATTTCATCCTGGCCTGGCACGCGGGGTGAATGGATGTCATACACACCCGGGCCAATTTCATTGGGATAATGGAATTCGCCAAAGCCGCGCAGCAATTCCATGTCGGAGCGGCTGGTCTCGATGGTAATTACATCGGCATCCATGGCTGCAATGGCGGGCAGAATGTCGTTGAATTCGGAATAGCACATGTGCGTGTGAATTTGCGTGTCATCTCGCACGGGGCTTGCCGAAATGCGGAATGCCTTGCTGGCCCATTGCAGGTAATCATCCCAACGCGCTTTGCGCAAAGGCAAGCCCTCGCGGTAGGCGGGTTCGTCAATTTGAATCATGCCAATGCCGGCTTGTTCAAGGTCGGCCACTTCATCACGAATGGCCAGGGCAATTTGAAGCGCTGTGGTCGCACGAGCTTGGTCGTTACGCACAAAGCTCCATTGCAAAATAGTGACAGGGCCAGTCAGCATGCCTTTCACGGGTTTTTCACTCAGGCTTTGGGCAAAGCGGGCGACATCCACTGTCATGGCTTTTTGGCGGGCCACGTCGCCAAACAGTATGGGTGGCTTCACGCAACGTGAACCATAACTTTGTACCCATCCATTGGCAGAGAAGGTAAAGCCTTCCAATTGCTCACCAAAATATTCCACCATGTCATTGCGCTCGGCTTCACCATGTACGAGTACGTCCAACCCAATCCGTTCTTGAAACTCGATCGCTTGGCGAATTTCCTGGCTAATGTGCTGCCAATAGGTGGTTTCGTCAATTTCGTTTTTCTTGAACCGTGCGCGCAAGTTACGAATATTTTTGGTTTGTGGAAACGAACCTATTGTGGTGGTCGGGAAGGCAGGCAGCTTAAAACGCTCGCGCTGCACTTGCTGGCGAATGGCAAATTCGCTGCCACGTTGGTCAGCGGTTGGGGCCAGTGCTGCAAGGCGGGCCTTGACTTCTGCATTGTTCAACAGCGGGCTTTGCGTGCGCTGTTTTACTGTGGTTTGGTGCTCATTCCACAAAGTGGCCAAAGCACCTGTCAGTGTTTTGCCTTGTAGTTGTGTTTTGGCGGCCTGCTTCAGAAGTTCAAGTTCTTCGAGCTTTTCAATCGCGCCGGCCAGCCAGGGCAATACCTGCGGATTCACGGTGGTGTCGTTGTTGAACCGGTAGGGCACATGCAACAGCGAACAACTGGGTGCGAGCCATACCTCACCTTTGCCAGCATCAAAAGTTTTGCTTATTTTGTTGAGTGCGGCTTCCAGGTCAGTTTTCCAAATATTGCGTCCGTCGATCAAACCCAAGGACAGCACCTTGTAATTGGGTAGCCAGTCCAGTACCAAGGGCAAGTCTTCTTCGGCACGCACGCAGTCAATGTGCAAACCATCCACAGGCAGTTTGCACACAGGGCTGGTGTGCCCCTGCGTGGTTGAAAAGTAAGTGGCCAGCAAAATTTTTATGCTGCTGCTTTTCAGTAGCAGGTAGCTGCGCTCGAAGGCCGCCAGGTAATTGCCGGGCAAATCCAGTCCCAATACAGGTTCATCCAGTTGCACCCATTCAATTCCATGTGCTTTAAGTTCAGCCAGAATTTGTCCGTACACAGGCAGCAGTTTTTCAAGTAGATCGAACTGCTCAAAACCAGTCTGTTTGCTTTTGCCCTGATACAGAAAAGTGAGTGGACCGATCAGGCTGACCTTGATGGGATGATTCAAGGTTTTGGCTTGTTCAATTTGCTCTACAAGGCTTGCTGTATGCGCTTTGAACACCGTGCTTGAAGTGAACTCTGGCACCATGTAGTGGTAGTTTGTGTCGAACCATTTGGTCATTTCCAGTGCCCAGGTTTCGTGAACATGGGCGCAGCTGTGGTTCTCGGTTGATTTTCCACGAACCATGGTGAAGTAGCGTTGCAGCTTCGATTGTTCAGCCTTGAACTCAAAACGTGCGGGCTCGCAGCCCAGCAATTGAATGTGGTCTGCCATTTGATCGTAAAAAGCAAAGTCGCCTACAGTGATGAAATCAAGCCCGGAATCAATTTGTGCTTGCCAGTGTTTCAGGCGCAATTCGTGCGCGGTTGCGCGCAATTCTTCCTCAGTGGTTTCTCCGCGCCAGTGGCTTTCCAGCGCAAACTTCAATTCACGGTTTTCACCGATTCTGGGAAATCCAAGGGTGTGCGTCTTAATCATGGTGTTTCTTCTTGTGTATTAATTAAAACATCATGATCGGTATAAACAGGGTATTATTCAAACGAATAATATTATCGAAAATAGTGAATTGTATTCATGTCAAAAACCATTCTTGAACTGCGCCACCTGCGCACACTACAAGCCATTGAGCAAACAGGAAGCCTGAGCCGCGCGGCCGATGTGCTGTGCATTACTCAAAGCGCGGTGTCACATCAAATCAAGGCGCTTGAAGACTGGTTCGGTGAAGAACTGGTGTACAAGCAAGGTGGCCAGAGCCGCTTCAGCGTGGTTGGGCAACGCCTGTTACAGCTTGCAGGCCAGGTGCTGGGGCAGGTTGACCAGGCCGAGTTAGATATTCTGCAAATGAAGCAGGGCGCGGGCGGCCCGTTGCGGGTGGCCGTTGAATGCCACACCTGTTTCGACTGGCTGATGCCATCAATGGACGTGTACCGTAACCGGTGGCCAGAAGTGGAACTGGACATTGTTTCCGGTTTTCATGCCGACCCGGTGGGGCTGCTGCACAAGGGCGATGCGGAACTGGCAATTGTGTCCGAGCTTTGCGAGGAAGAGGGCATTGTTTCCTTCCCGCTATTCCGGTTTGAAATGGTTGGCCTGGTGCCTGTGGATTCAAAACTGGCCAAGCGTGCGTATTTGAAGCCATCCGATTTTGCAGGTGAAACCTTGTTAACCTACCCGGTACCCGACGACATGCTGGACGTGATCAAGCATTTTTTGATGCCCGCGGGTGTGCAGGTGAAACGCCGCAGCAGTGAACTGACCGTGGCGCTACTTCAACTTGTGGCCAGCAAACGCGGGCTGTCCGCTTTGCCAGCTTGGGCGGTGAAAGGCTACGTGGACCGCGGTTATGTGGCCCAAGTGCCTTTGGGTAGAAAGGGTTTGATCTCGACCTTGTATGCAGCTTTGCCCAAAGCGATTGCCGGTAAGCACTACACCGCTGATTTTGTGGCGGTGATGCGTGAAGTGTGCGCCCGTGAACTCGATGGAATTGAGTTGTTGGGGTAACTACACCGAAATCCCCGCCAACTGAACATACACAGGTATGCCCACCAAAATATTCAGCGGAAATGTAATGCCCAAGGAAAGTCCGACATACAAGCTGGGATTCGCCTCCGGTATGGCATAGCGCACCACCGCAGGAACAGCAATATAAGAAGCACTGGCGGCCAGCACCATCAGCAAAGCCGTGTCGCCCACACTGGCGCCTGTGGCCTTGGCCAAAAGCCAGGCCAGGGTGGCGTGTGCAATGGGTGCGATCACTGCGTAAGCAATCATCCAGCGCGAGACCGATTTTAATTTTGGAAGGTGTTTGGCTGTGGTCAAACCCATGTCGAGCAGGAAGAAAGCCAGCATTCCTTTGAACAAGTCGCCAGTGAAGGGTTGCATGGCCTGTTTGCCCTCAGCGCCACTCATGTAGCCAATCAGCATGGCACCTAACAATAACAGTTGTGCACCTTCGGTGAACGATTCTTGTAGCAAGTGGGCAAAGCCTTTTCCGGGCACCGCGTTTGGATTGACGCCTTGGCCCTGTTTGCGCGCCATGTTGGCAAACAGCACTGCCAGAATAATGGCGGGCGATTCCATCAAAGCCATGGCGGCAGCCATGTGCCCACCGTAGGCAATGTCAGATTTTTCCAGAAACTGCACAGCGGTAATGAAAGTAACTGCGCTGACCGAGCCGTAGGTTGCTGCGATTGCGGCTGCATCAAAAGCGGAAATGCAGCGCTTCAAGATTGGGTAGCTGATCAAAGGCACCAGAACAGCCAGTACAACAGCACTTCCCAAACCACCCAGCACTTGCGTATTGAATCCCGAGTCATGCAGGGCAAAGCCGCCTTTCAGGCCAAGGGCCATCAGCAGGTACAGGGAAAGGAACCGACTGACCTGTGCCGGAATTTCAAGATTGGACTTGACTAGTCCGCTGAAGATACCCAGGAGGAAGAACAGAATGGCGGGGTCGGTGAAGTTATTCATGATGCACGGGATGTTGAAAGTGCGCCCATGCTATTCACAATGATCAATCATGTAAAATCAGAATAAAAGAAAATATCATCATCAAAAGGTTATGTAATAGCGAGGCTTTTAAGCATGAACCTGACCCTCAGGCAACTTCACCTGTTCACAGCGTTGGCCCGATTTAAAAGTATCACGGCGGTTGCGCGGCATTTTCATGTCACCCAACCCACGGTGTCCATGCAAATGAAGGAGCTGGCCGAATCGGTGGGTTTGCCTTTGTACGAGGTCATCGGCAAAGCGGTCTACCTGACACCCGCCGGCCTTGAGCTGGAAACAACAGCCCGCGCCATGCTGGCTGAACTTGAAGGCTTTCAGCAGCGTATTGATGACATCAAAGGCTTCAGGCGCGGCAAGCTCACCGTGGCTGTAGTGAGCACGGCTGAGTACTTTGTGCCGCGCTTGCTGGGCGACTTTTGTGCAAAGTACCCTGAGGTCGAAATTGCCCTGGAGGTGTTGAACCGCAATGGCGTTATTCAGAGGCTTGAGCACAATCTGGATGATCTCTACATCATGTCTAAACCACCTGCAAATCTTGACGTAGAGGCCCGGGCTTTCATGACCAATTCTTTGCAGGTGGTTGCACCCGCTGAGCACCCCTTAACCCAGCGCAAGCGTATCAAGCACACCGAATTGGCGCGCTACCCGTTTATTTTGCGGGAAAGGGGTTCAGGAACCCGCCTGGCGTGCGATTCTCATTTTGAAAGCCTGGGTTTCGAGCCCACGGTGCGGCTCGAACTGGGCAGCAATGAGGCCATAAAACAGGCTGTGCAAGGCGGTATGGGTTTGGCAGTTTTGTCAGAACACGCTTTAAATGCTGGTTCGGCGACCGATGGCCTCCAAATACTGAATGTGCAAAGTTTTCCCATTCACGCGAACTGGTACACAGTGCGGCCCAACGGCAAGAGACCTTCGCCGGTGGCTGCCGATTTCTGGCGTTATTTAAATGTAGATTTAAAGAAAGGGCGTTGAAATTCTTATCAAAGATTAAAAACGAACGTTCGTTCGAATTCATCCTCCACCGTGCAGGTCTTTTCTGCGTTAACCTTCCGGGTAATGGAGTATTTATTTCATAAAAACAGCAGTTTTGGAGACTTTTCAATGAATCTGAATAACTTGGTGGCAGTGGTAACCGGTGGTGCGTCTGGCTTGGGTTTGTCAACAGTCGAACAATTCGTGGCTGCCGGTGCGAAAGTGGCCGTGTTCGACATGAATGAAGAGGCGGGTAAGGCCGCGCAAGCCGCACACCCCGGCAAAGTGATTTTTCAGAAAGTGAACGTGGCCGATGCGGGTTCAGCCCGTGCGGGTATTGATGCAACCATGGCTGCGTTTGGCGCCATTCACATCGCAGTGAATTGTGCGGGCGTGGGCACCGCTGGTAAAACGCTGGACCGCGACAGCAAGGCACTGCCTTTGGAAGCTTTCGCAAAAACCATCAACATCAACCTGATTGGTACCTTCAACATTGCAAGCCTGGCCGCTGAAGCCATGGCCAAGAACGCACCCGATGAAGACGGCCAGCGCGGCGTCATTATCAACACGGCGTCTGTTGCTGCATTTGACGGCCAAACCGGCCAAGCGGCCTACTCAGCCAGCAAGGGTGGTGTGGTTGGCATGACCTTGCCCATGGCCCGCGATTTGGGCCGTTACGGCATTCGTGTCATGACGATTGCCCCAGGCATTTTCGATACACCGATGATGCAGGGCGTTTCCGAAGAATACCGTCAACCGCTGATTGCCATGGTTCAAAATCCCAAGCGTTTTGGCGCGCCTGCCGAATACGGCCGCCTTTGCGTCAGCATTGTAGAAAACAATTACCTGAACGGTGAAACCATCCGCATTGATGGCAGCATCCGCATGCAGGCGAAGTAATAGAAGCATCTGAAAAAGGGAATCATCATGGGCACAGCAGACCAATTCAAAATGGCTGAAAATGAAGACATCACCTTGTTTCGGGACATGCTCTTGCGCTGTCTTGAAAAAGAAGTGATTCCGCATTACGACCAGTGGGAGAAAGAGGGCTGGATGCCCAAGGAAACCTGGCTGATGCTGGGTGCTGCCGGCATGTTGGGCCCTGACATGCCCGAGGAATTTGGCGCGGCCGGTGCACCATTCGAAGTGGCCCTGATGATTCTTGAAGAAACCTGCCGTTTGAATTTGCATTCACTGAGCACAGCGCTGAACGTGCACGCCAACATTGTGATGCCTTACATCAACAACCTGGGTACGGCTGAGCAAAAAGCGCAGTGGTTGCCGCGCATGGTCACTGGCGAAATCGTCGGTTCAATCGGCATGACTGAACCCGGCGCTGGCAGCGACTTGGCTGGCATGCGAACCAATGCTGTTCGCGATGGCGACGAGTGGGTGATCAATGGCTCGAAAACCTTTATCACCAACGGTTTGCATTGTGGCCTGATTGTTCTGGCAGCAAAAACCGACACCAGCAAAGGTGCCAAGGGTATTAGCCTGTTTTTGGTGAACAGCAGCTTGCCTGGCTTCAAGAAAGGCAAGGGCATCAAGAAAATGGGCCAACATTCCAACGACACGGCGGAGCTGTTTTTCGACAACTTGCGCGTGCCTGCCAACGCTTTGCTGGGCGAAGAAAACAAGGGCTTCATTTACTTGATGCAGGAATTGCCACGCGAGCGTCTTGGCTTGGGTTCACAAGCGGTGGGTGCCTGTGAAGGTGCCATGGCCATTACTGCGGACTATGTGACCCAGCGCAAGGCGTTTGGCAGCACCATTGCCCAGTTTCAAAATACCCGTTTCAAAATGGCGGAACTGCGCGCGCAACTTGAATTGACCAAAGCGTACTTGAAGCAGTGTGAAGCGCGGTTCAAATTGGGTGCCATGACCACTGAAGAAGCCTCTATTTTGAAATTGATGTCCACTGAGTTGCAGGTGAAATTGACGCACGAATGCCTGCAGCTGTTTGGCGGCTATGGCTACACCGAGGAATATCCAATTTCGCGATTCTTCACTGATGCACGGGTGCAAACCATTTATGCGGGCACGTCGGAAATCATGAAGGAAGTGATTGCGAGAGGCGAACTCGGTCGATAAATCGACGGTGGCCAATTCATCGCCAACTCGTCGGGCTGTCAATTCATCGCCAACTCGACGGGGTTGCCTGATTCCTCACTGAAAACCGCTTAGTCCCTTTTTGAATTAATTCTTGCTCACAGACCTCGGCAAAAAACATGGCCGAGGTCTGTGTCGGCTTGAAGCCGAACGCAGCGAACGAATTCAAACGGGGCGGTTTTCTTGAAGTTCAGAACAGGCAAACCCACTGCCGAGTTGGCTAATTCACCGACGTTAGCGAACATACTCCGGCCAATCTGCGCGCTAGTGTGCAATTGGTCCCTGTGATGTTCATGCTCAATCAGCAGCGATGTCCCAATCGCTTCGCCTTCAAGAAAACCTGCCCGTTTGAATTCATCCGCCACGGTCGGCCAATGGCCGGCACCGAGACTCGGCCCGCTTTTTTGCCGAGCGAGGTGAGTCAGGGTGAATTTCAATAAGGGGTCAACAGGTTTTCTGGCGAATGATTGGGATTCGCGCTGGTTGAGAAGACAATTGCGATGATTCGACACAAAACCGCAACATCACACTGGCATAAAGGGAAGTTAGTACTTTTTCAACACTTCCTTGTATCGCCTAAATGAAAAAAATCTTCGAGACTTTGCACGAACAGCGCTGGGACGACCACCGCTATTATCACCACAGCCGTATCAATCAAAGCCTGCACTTGCTCAGCGCGCTGTCTTTCCTGTTTGGCTACGTATTGTTGTTTATCGATCCAGTATCCGCAGCCTTGGTGGCATGGTTGGTGGCCATGACAAGTCGCCAAATCGGTCATTTCTTTTTCGAGCCCAAAACCTACGACTATGTGAACGATGCCACGCACGATCACAAAGAAGACATCAAAGTGGGCTACAACCTGCGCCGCAAAGTTATCTTGCTGAGCATTTGGGGTGCCTTGCCGATTTTGATCTGGTTCAGCCCGTCTACTTTTGGCTTGCCTCCCACCGGTGCAGACATGACCAGCTTCGTGCGCAGTGTGGGTGAATCTTGGTTGTGGCTGGGCTTGGGTGGTTTGGTGTTTAGAACCATTCACCTGTTCTTCATTCGTGACATCGAAACAGGTTTGGTTTGGGCCCTGAAAATTATCACCGACCCATTCCATGACGTGAAGATTTATTACAAGTCGCCGTTCTATCTGCTCAAAGGTCAGCTGATTGATCCCATGGACGATGTCAAGGCACGCCAGGTTTCTTTTAGTACCCGCCGCTGAATCTTCTTGTTGCTGTTGCAGGCCTCGCTGGTGTCCCACCATCCGTCGGCCTGCATGCAACGGGCTGCTTGAATAAAGCGGTCACAAAATACATCAAAGTCTGCATCGGTGTAGTTGTGGCTGAAAATCATTCGCCCCGACCCAACCCAACTCAGCATCACGCCAGCTTGCAACAGGTAAAACTGAAACATCCAGTTAAAGCGCGACGGCGTGTTGTACAAAATCGTGAATATTGAAGTCATGTTTTGTACTTCAACGGGCAATTCCAGCTCCGTCAGTCGTTTGTTCAATGCCGCGCGTCGTGTATTCCACGCAGTGTCCACATTCTGATACATCCGTTCTATTTCAACGCTGTCGATGTGCTTCAAAAACAGGTTCATGGTTTGCATCACATAAGGGTGAGAATTGAATGTGCCCCGTGCAAAGCAGATGTCTGCTGGCTTGTTGTTGCGATAGCGCTTCATCAACTCGGCCTTGCCGCACAACACACCCACAGGCAAGCCTCCGCCCAATGTTTTGCCATAGGTCACCATGTCGGCACGCACACCAAAATAATCCTGTGCGCCACCTTTGGCCAAGCGGAAACCCAAAAACACTTCATCAAGAATCAACACGATTCCATTTTCTGTGCACACCTGTCGAAGTTGCTTCAACCATTGGGTATAAGCCTCTTTGTCATAACTCGCTTTGCGACCACTGCTGATCAGGGCTGAATCGCCCGGCGCATTGGTGTTGGGGTGCAAGGCTTGCAGCGGATTCACCAGTACGCAGGCAATGTCCTTTCGGCTGGCCAGCACATGCAATGTGCGTTGGCTCATCTCCTGCAATGTCAATGTTCTGTTCGCGCTCACAGGGTTGCCAATGCCAGGCTGAACATCGCCCCACCAACCATGATAGGCGCCGGCAAAACGCACAATGCGTTGGCGGCCAGTGTGGTATTGCGCAAGGCGCACGGCCTGCATCACGGCTTCCGTACCACTCATGTGATATGAAATTTCGTCCTGACCAGCCAAGGCCAGAATTCGGCGTGTGTTGTCCAGCACCACTGTGTGGTAGGGGCCAAGCACCGGGCCAAGCTGGTCCATGTCAACAGCCGCCTGCCGTATAAAGCTTTTGTAGGTGTCGTAGCCCAACAGGTTTGTACCGTAGGCACCAGTCACATCAATGTACTCATTGCCGTCGATATCCCACAGATGAACCCCTTCCGATTTACTGAGAAACAGCACCGGCAAAAGGTTCTCATTGACCATGTTTCTGAATTGAAAGGGCACACGGTACTTGTGCGTAAATTGCGCGTCAGAAATACTGCTGATTGCTTGTTCCAGCAAACGTTTGCCTTGCGGGGCCCGTCTCAGCAAATCTTGTGACAAGCTTTGAAAGCCCTTGCGACGTTTCTCGACGAGCAAATCATCGGCACCGTCACAATTGAAAAACGAATCGCCTTCAAGGCTGTAATGCGGTATCAGCTTCGACACACGCTTGGCCATGCGTACATGCCCACTCAGGCCGGGGTGTTTTGCGCGCGACAATTGGAGTCGGCGATGTGCTTTCAATACAAGGTATGCGCTGGCGCTGGCGCCAATCAGTAAAGTCAGGCTGTCAAGGTTCATACACATTTCTGTCAAATACAACAGGTATGGTTGTACGCCATCTCGGTGACAGGCTGATTAAATTGCAAAAAAATACACAGGCAACTTCTGCGCTTCAAGCGTCCCGCATTCAGTTGCAGGAAAGTGCCAACTTCATGTTGACCAATCGAATTCCCCGCTTGTTCAGCTCCTGGTTGATGGGCAAGGTCAGCAAAATCAAACACCCGTGGTTTGCACAACCAGCCTTGTGGCTGTGGCGCCATTTTGCAGATTTAAGCTTGCACGAAGCGCAAAAGCAGCAATTCAACTCCATTCACGATTGCTTCACTCGCGCACTCAAGCCGGGTATGCGGCCAGTGGCGACGAATGCCCTTGGCACCTGCCCCTGCGATGGAATTCTGGGTGCCCATGGCTTGGTTGAGAACGGCAGTCTGCTCCAAGTAAAAGGCTTCCCTTACGCCATAGAAGAGCTACTGGTAGACCCTGTATTGGCCATGAAATTCCATGGTCATCGATACCTCACCATTCGGATTACGGCTAGCATGTATCATCGAATGCATTCGCCACTGGATGGGGTGGTGGAGCAAGTGGATTACATTCACGGGGACACCTGGAATGTGAACCCAGTGGCACTGAAGCGGGTAGAAAAACTGTTTTGTAAAAATGAAAGGGCGGTGTTAAGCGGTAAAACCGCACAAGGTGAGCCGTTCGCAATTGTGCCGGTGGCGGCAATATTAGTGGCTGGCATTCGTTTGCACTGCACTGGCCGTGTATTCAATCAAAACGACCGCGGGCCTCAACGTGTGCGTACCCACACCCCCATTCACAAAGGTGAAGAGCTGGGGTGGTTTGAGCACGGTTCAACCATTGTATTGCTGGTGCCACCACACTGGAATCTGGCGCAGGGCCTGACTGAAGGAAGCCGTGTGTTCATGGGGCAAGCCCTGTTCGAATAATTCGGTTATTCTTGCGCCCTATGGACATATTGATCAGCGAAGAAAAGGGCGTTCGCCAACTTCATTTTGGCAGTGACTGGGTGCAAGGGGCCATGCGAATCGCAAGGCCGTATGCGCTCGAGCTTGAATACACCCGTGAAATGATGGCCCCGTTACTCTTGAACCCCGAAGCAAACTGGCCGCGCAATGCCCTGTTCGTGGGTTTGGGGGTGGGTGCACTGCCCAAGTTTTTACACAAGCACAGGCCCAGTTGCAAAATTACCGTGGTGGAAATATCACACGCAGTGGTTGCGGCTGCACAAATGCATTTCAAGCTGCCGCCCTTATCCCCGAACTTTCAGGTTGAAGTGAATTGCGGTGCCGACTACATGGCCAGTGCAGTGAGCAAAACTGACCGTCAATTTGATTTGATCATGGTGGATGGTTTCGATGGCAAAGCCAAAGTTGGCCCCTTGAATTCAACTGCGTTTTACTTGAACTGCAAAGCCTTGTTGAGCGAGCAGGGGTATTTTGTGGCGAATCTGTTAAGCAATCAGAAAGATTCCACTCAAAGTAAACAACGCCTGCTGGACGCATTCGACGGTCATGCCATGGCCTTGGCGCCTTGTGCCAGCGGCAATGTGATCGCGCTGGCCCATGTGGGTACTGGTTTTTTCTCCATCGAGGCTGATTTGTATGCCAATTGCCATCGATTGAAAGAAGAAACTGCCCTGAATTTGTCCAATACAGTGGCCAAACTAATCGAGGCCGCTCCAAAAGTTTAAATTGCATGCCTAAAATAGGACACAAATTAAACTTAAAGAGACTTCGCAGCCATGCAAAAAGATCAACAACCCATTTGGTTTTCCACGCCCGATCTGGAAAACATGAATGCCATGTGTAAAAACACAGCCTGTGAGGCCATGGGCATTGAAATCACCGAAGTAGGGCCTGACTACATTCGCGGTACCATGCCAGCCGATAGTCGTACATTTCAGCCATTTGGGCTGGTTCACGGCGGGGCAAATGTGGTGCTGGCTGAAACCCTGGGCAGCATCGCGGCCAATTTGATGGTCGACAACAGCAAATTTTATTGTGTTGGGCAAGAGGTCAACGCCAACCATTTGCGTGGCGTTAGAAGCGGCAAAGTAACAGGCACTGCCAAATTGTGGCATGCCGGCAAAAGTTCTCAAGTCTGGAGTATTGAGTTACATGATGACAGCGGAAAACTCAGTTGTATTTCCCGACTCACCATGGCTGTTGTGCCTGTTCCCGGTTCAAAATAACTCATGTCGAAAGTCACTGTGAAACAAGATAAAAACGTGCTTGGCGGCCCCTTGCTCGCCTGTTCCTATGCGCCCCTTACCGGTTTTATGCGAGATGGCTGTTGCAGCACTGGCCCCAACGATTTGGGTCGTCACGTCGTGTGTGCAAAGGTCACTCAGGAATTTCTGGAGTTCCAGTTGCGCATGGGCAACGATCTTATCAGCCCCATGCCCCAGTATCGTTTTGCCGGGCTGAAGCCTGGAGACCGTTGGTGCGTATGTGCCAGCCGCTGGCTGGAGGCCTATGAAGCGGGTATTGCTCCACCAGTGTATCTGGAGGGCACCAATCAAACTGCGTTGGAAATTGTGCCCCTGGAAACCTTGCTTGAACATTCAATCGTGTAAAGGATCTCATGGTTAAAAAACTTGCCTCGCAGTGGCTTTCTGCAGCCCGTATAAGTCCCACGGCCTTGTACACGGGGCAGGTTTGGCAATCCACAGGTCGATCCATTCCCGAACTTAAATCCATGCCGGCCAGTGCGCTTCACATGGCGCTGGCACCTTCCATGTTTGTGTCCAGAAGCTTCGGTGGGCCGACACTGGAGGATTTTTTGCTGGCCCGGCATGATCTCATCGATCACCATCTGACTGAACTGATTGAATCGGGCAAAGCCACTCAAATCATTGAGATTGCAGCGGGTTTGTCGCCCCGCGGCAGTCGTTTCGTTGAGCGTTACGGCGACAAAATTACTTACATTGAAGCCGACTTGCCAGGCATGGTTGCCCAAAAGAGAAAGTTACTGGCTACCCGGCTGCGTGCGTGCCCCAATCATCACGTCAAAGTAGTCGATGCTTTTGCAGAGCAGGGCGCACACAGCCTGGATGGTTTGGCCATGCAGTTGGATACCAGCCAAGGTTTGGTTGTGGTGACAGAAGGATTGTTGAATTATTTTGACAAAGATTCCGTGTTGAACCTGTGGGCCCGAATCTCTTCAACTTTGGCTCAGTTCCCGCAAGGGGCCTATCTTTCCGATATTCACTTGCAAGCCCAAAATTCAGATCCCCTCGCGCAGGCTTTTGTTGCCGGGCTTGGTATCTTCGTTCGTGGCAAAGTGCATCTTCATTTTGAGACAGCCGGTCATTTGCAATTGAGTATGGAAAATTTGGGTATGGCCTGCCAGGTACTCAAGCCCAGCGACTTTGCTCAGCAAATACCTGCGTGTTCAGGCAAAGGTGCAGACTTTTGTCGCATCTTGTTTGCGCGCCCTGCCAGTGCGGTAAAGTAGACGCACAACAAAAAATCAGAACCACCAGCAGGAGACAAAATGCGATTTGAATTATTGCGAGGCATGTTGGCCTCGGCAGTGTGCTTTGCGCTCAGCGGCACGGTAGCAATGGCTCAGACAGGTTCAGTAAACGCCTTGGGTGCTGAAATAGCGGGCAATGCGGCCGGTACTATTCCGGAATGGACAGGCGGGCTTACCAAAGCGCCTGCTGGGTTTGATCCCAAGAAGGGCTACGTCGATCCATTTGCAGGTGAAAAACCCTTGTTTGTGGTGAATCAAAGTAATTTGGCCCAGCATGAAAAATTTTTGCCTGCGGGGCAAATCGCCTTGATCAAACGTTATGCAAACTACAGTATTCCCGTTTATAAAACGCATCGCACTGCTGCTTTTTCTTCAGAAATGATGACGAGCATCAGCACGGAATCTGGCAAAGCCAAGTTGGCGCATGGTGGTTTGGCGATTGAGGGTGTGCAATCTACCAGCGTGCCTTTTCCTCAGCCCAAAAACGGGCTTGAAGCAGTCTGGAATACTTTGCTTCGGCGCCCGGCACAAACGTTAAGGTCGCACACCGCGGGCTTTGTGGCAGGCAATGGCAGCAAGCCGATTACATTTGCCAGCAGCCAAACCATTGCTTGGGCGCCATCCATCGGCAAAGCAGGCAGTACCTTGTTGTTCGCGTTGATTGGCGAGTCTACAAAGCCTTCAGCACAATCGGGTGAAGCCCTGCTGGTGCTTGACACCCTGAATTTCAAAGAAGACACCCGCAACGCATGGATCGTGAATTCTGGCCAGCGGCGAGTATTGCGCGCGCCTGAACTTGTGCACGCTGCCCCGGCCGGAAATACCGATGCCTTGCGCACAGTGGACGACATTTACGGATTTAACGGTTCGCCCGAACGTTTTGAGTGGAAGTTGCTGGGCAAGCGTGAAATGTACATTCCTTACAACAACTACAAGCTTAGTGACAAAAGCCTGAAGTACGACAACATGATCAACGATGCTTTCGTGAAACCAGAATTAACCCGATTTGAGCTGCACCGGGTTTGGGTGATCGAAGGCACCTTGAAGCAGGGCGCAGAGCATATCTACTCCAAGCGCACCATGTATGTTGATGAAGACAGCTGGTACGTTGCCCTGATGGATCAATACGACACCAAAGGTGAACTGTGGCGCGTCAAAATGCTCTATTTGATGCAGGCGTACGATGCACCGGGCTTGTACACCTCTGGTGAAGTGCAGCATGATTTGAATGCACGTAAATCCGTATTCAGTGCATTCCAGAATGAAGAACCAGCCACAGAGTTCAACGTGCCTGTGAAGCCAGGAGACTTTACGCCCGCCGCACTGCGTAAATTGATGCGCTAACCTGGTGTGAAATTGCACCGCGATTTAGAGTGCTTTTTCATCAGTACCGGGCGACCAGCCACTACAATGTCGCCCAACTCACTTTGTATTCGCAAGGACCTTTCGCAGCATGGCTGAGCAGGACAAATCCGACAACGTAGAAGCCAATGCCAAGGCTGATGCCGATGGCAGCACCATGGATCGCATCAAAACCGGTGCATTCGAACGCAACGTTGCCTTGACACGCATGGGCGTGGGTGCGGGTGCCAAAATTGCCAGCCACACCGTGCGAAATTTCTTTCGTCGTGGTGATTCCAAAGACGAGGCCAACCGAAACTTCTACCGCGCTCAAGCCAAAGAACTGGCCGATGAGTTGGGTCGTTTGAAAGGCAGCGTGATGAAGGCAGGGCAAATGTTGTCTTTGTATGGGCAATATTTTCTACCCGAGGAGGCTGTGGAAGTGCTGGCCACACTTCAGGACAACACGCCGGCAGTCAGCTGGTCATTTGTTGAGCCACAGTTGATTGATGCGTTGGGCGAAAAGACCATTGCAAAGCTCGATATTCAGCGAAAACCCATTGCTGCTGCATCTTTGGGGCAAGCGCACCTGGCCACCATCAAAGCGACCGGTGAACAGGTTGTGGTCAAGATTCAGTACCCCGGCGTGGCCAATGCCATCGACACCGATATACGTACTTTGTCCCGGTTAATTTCCGCGACTCGACTGGCACCCAAGGCACTTGATTTGACCGATGTATTCAATGAACTACGCGACATGCTTGTTCGTGAATGCGATTATCTGCAGGAGCGTGAGTTCACGGAAACTTTTCACGACCGGTTGGCAAACAACTCACGGTTTATAGTGCCCAAGGTTTACCCGGAGTTTTGCGCCCAGCGCGTGCTGACAACACGTTATGAACCTGGATATTCTGTGTCTTCCAAAGAAGTGCAGGCCTTGTCGCAAAGCCGCCGAAATGCCTTGGCCAAAAGTTTTGCAGAGTTGTTTGTGACCGAGTTTTTCGATTGGAATCTGGTTCAGACCGATCCTCATTTTGGAAACTACCGGGTCCGCATCGATTCTCAGGGTGAAAACGACCAAATCGTGACGCTCGATTTCGGGGCAACCCGTCCTTTCGACAAATCTTTTGTGGAAAGCTACGGACGCATCGTTCGGGGATCACTTCAGGCGGACAGGCGCGAGGTTGCCCAGGGCGTCCTGGAGATTGGTTTGATGGACGCCAGCACCCCACAATCATTTCTGGAGGGATTTGGCGACTTGACGGAACTGATTGTTGAACCGTTTCGAAAACCATTTGACCCCATGGTGCCTGATCGGCTTTACACCCCCGGTGGTGCCTATAGGTTTGGAGACACAGATTTGCCGGCGAGGGTTGGTCAAACTGCAGCATTGAAAATGATGTCCAAGCATTTCAAGATACCTCCGCAGGAAATTATATTTCTGCATCGTCGCATTGGTGGCGTACTCGTCACCCTGAAAACCTTGCGGGCTGAGCTGCGCCTGCATGAGTTACTTAAGCCTTATTTGGGTTTGAGTTAGTTCTAGAAACAACTCGATTTTCCTTTGTCCGAAATTATCAATTAAAACTCTGCTTTGACGCCAAAGCAGCAGGAACCTTTGTACCTTAGCGCGCTCTAAATGTGCGTTAATGGTTATCGCACTGCATATTAATTATCTTTATTGAGCATATAGAGTAATTTGCATTGCTCTGCCCATAGGCTTGTGGTCAAATAGTTCAAGTTGTCCTAGACAAAAAGGCGAACAAGATGTCAACAGCGCAAGACTCGATCGGTGTGATGGTACTGGAGCCCAACAAACAGTTGTTGGACAAAATTTGTGCGTTCGCTCAAAAAGTATGGGGGCAGCATGAAGTGTTGCCGCGTCAAACTGGCAAGGAGCTGGCGTTGGCTGCCGAGAATCTGAATGTGGGTCTGGTGGTTGTGCGCGCCAGCTTCCAGCGTTCAAGTGCTTTGATTCAAAGCACTTTGCTGGACATGTATGCCGCGGGCTCACAAATTCTGGTTATTCAGGACACTCCCTTCAGGGTGTCGGAGACAAATTGGGCCTCTTTTGCGGGTCTTCACTTTTTGTCCGACAAAGCCACCGACGACCAGCTGAATGATCTGCTCACAATGACCTTGGTTCGTCACTGTATGCCCCAGTTCAACAAATTGATTTGACCTAGACAGACAATCTAAGTCATTTACAATTTCTTCAACTTTCAACGTAAATTAATCGTGTCGCCGTGGCCCAGTAGCTCAAAGTCGCTGGGTTGCACACTGTGTTTTTCCAAGGCAAGTTTCAAATCGCCAATGGGTTGATCGAGAGGTTCATCGGTCAGTTCAAAAGTACCCCAGTGGATACCCATGGACTTGGATGAACGAACATCTTTGTGAATTTGCACGGCCTCATCCGGGTTAATGTGTTGTGCTTTCATAAACCACCGAGGCTCGTAGGCACCGACTGCAATTGCGCTGAAGTCGAATGGACCCAAACGTTTTCCAATTTCTTCGAAGTCTTTGCTGTAGCCGGAATCGCCAGAGAAATAGAAGTTCAGCTTGGGGTTTTTCATCGTCCAGCCTCCCCACAGCGATTTATTTCTGTCTGTCAGCGTACGCGCTGACCAGTGATATGCCGGTACGAAAGTAATCTGATTCTCCCCGATGGTGTGAGTTTCCCACCAGTCCATTTCCTTGACGTTTTCAACACCCCAGCTTTTCAGCAGTGACTCAAGGCCAAGTGGTACAAGAAAAAGAGTATCAGGTTGTTGTTTGGCCAGTTTGACCACTGTGTTGTGATCCAGGTGGTCATAGTGGCTGTGGCTAATCACCACAACATCGATTTTTGGAAGGTTTTCAACACGGCTTGGTGATTGAACCTTTCGGGAAGGTCCAGCCCATTGCACTGGAAATGCGCGAATCGAAAAGTGGGGGTCGGTCAACATCGTAAAACCATTTGCACGAACCATTACAGTGGCGTGTCCTAGCCAAGTGGCTGTGGTTTCCGAGTATTTGGAAAGTTGGCTTTTGTCGAAGGCCTTCAGGGGGAAATCGGCATAACTGGCGATGAATTCGCCGGGAGGTGGTGGCAGGTCTTTGCCGAATCGTTCCCGGTACCAACGAAGCAGATCCGACATTGGTTTTGAAACAATCGTGCCATCCGAGTTCACAAAGCCATCAGGTCGATGGTGGGGTTTGCTTGAGTCGAAATATGGATTCGATGCGGCACAACCCTGTATTAAAAAACCTGCAATGACACTAAACAAACCAGCTACGACATACTTCATGATTCAACACGGATGAATTAGAGTTCCTTCCACTGTGTTGCGAGGTAAACAGCAACAGGCAAGCCGAAGTAGAGCAAACAAAGTACTCTGAAATGATCCAGTGATTCTACCGCAGTGCTGTTGTTTGTGTTCAATTCCAAACCACCCAATTGTCCGGGGTTTCCGGCAAAAGCCAGCTCTAGCGTGCTGCTGGTTTCAAACAAGGGTGCAATAAATGCAGGCTCCAAAACAAAGGCACAGCCCAATACCCACAGCACAAAAAACACAGTAAATCGCTTGATGCTCATCTTGAAAACTCCTTTCACTGTTTTTATATCGCCCTGGAAACAACTGTACAATAAACACTGTAACTGTGTACAGTATTTTTTCTTTTCTGTGGTTTTTTGTAGTCTTGTAAAGTGCGCCCGAACAATATCAGGCTGTTACAATCCAAGCTCACTTGTTTCGTCCACACAGAGAGGAGCTTTATGCAGTCTCAAAGAATCTCGATCAATGCCAAAGACGGCGGCCAGTTCGGTGCTTATCTGTCCCTTCCTCCCACAGGCAAAGGCCCGGGTATTTTGTTGATTCAAGAAATTTTTGGCGTAAATCAGCATATTCGTGAAGTAGCAGACCAGTACGCCAGCGATGGCTTTGTGGTGCTTGCTCCCGACGTATTCTGGCGCCAGGAAGCAGGTGTAGATATTGGCTACGACGACGCCGGTTTCAAAAAAGGATTTGGTTTGATGCAGGGTATGGACTTCCCCAAGGCGGTTGAGGATTTGTGTGCCGCTGCCAATGCATTGAAGGCGCGGCCTGAAGTCATTGGCAAAGTAGCGAGCCTGGGTTTTTGTATGGGTGGCATGTTGTCTTATCTGGTAGGCACTACACCAGGTGCTGTGGACGCAAGCATTTGCTATTACGGTGGTGGTATTCACACTGCACTTGATCGCGCACCACAGGCGAAAATTCCAATGTTGATGCACTTTGCCGAGAAAGATGGCTTCATCCCAATGGAAGCTGTTTCCCAAATTAAAGCGGCATTTGATTCCAATCACGGCGTGGAAATTCACACCTATCCGAATGTGGATCACGGCTTTAATTGTTGGGGACGTCCAATGTATCAACAAAAAGCGGCAGCATTGGCCAGGGGTCGATCGCTGGAGTTTTTGTCCCGAACAATCTCGGCCTGAGCCAATTTTGAAGGCGATCTTTTTGAAAGCAACCTCGGCGAGCGCCGCATCTCTGAGCAAGATCGTCTCAAAAGTCATTGACGATTCATGGCGCAAGAACCCATTGCTGTGTTTGTTGTTTGCAGTCGGTGTTGTCGGTTCAATTGTATTTTGGACGCAATTGGGCGACTTGGCCTGGTTTGGTCAGCTTCTGCTGTTGATTGTCGTTGTGGCGGTGTCCTATGTCGCGGGCAGTGTATTGACCCGCGCATGGATGAGTTTTCAGCTGAAGGAAAGTTTGTTGAGCCTGGGCGGTCAGGAAGCGACCCCCGACTATCTGGCAGGCAATGACTTTTTCGAAACACTGGTCAACACGGTACACAGGTTGACTCAGCAGCAGCGTATGTTGTTGGCGGGTTTTGAAGAAGAAAAACGCCGCCTTCTCAGTGTCGAGAACTGCCTGAACGGTTTTGTAGTCGAGTTCAGCGTGACCGAGCAGGGCAGGGTGCGGGTTGAAAACGTAGACAGCTCTATTGAGCGTTTTTTTTCGCTGAGCCGCGCTGAATTCATTGCCGATTGGACTCTTGTTCTCAAGCACATTGATTCAAAGTATCACGCCGCGATACGTACTGTATTGTCGCGCCCGGAGGCCTTTCCCAATCGCGAGTCGCTGGTTTTTTCAACCACGCGGCGTAGTGGGGTAGAGCCACAATATTTCCAATTGACACTGCAGCGCGAAGCAAAAGCGCCGGGAGTCAGCATGTATGCGGTTTGTCTTGATGTGAGCGATTTGGTGCTGGCCAAAGAGCAAGCCGAAAGTGCTGATCGTGCGAAATCGGAATTTTTGGCGACCATTAGCCATGAATTGCGTACACCATTGAATGCCATTATCGGTTTTTCAAAGTTGCTTGAGGAGCAGTTGGACGATCCAGAGTTACGTGGTGATGTTCGCAATATTTCCAGCTCTGCAACCAGCCTGCATTTGATTTTGAGTGATGTGCTTGAGTATTCAAGAATCCAGGCCAATGGTTTAAAGCTGGATCCTTCGCCATTCGATCTGGATGCCATGGTGCGTCAGGTGTATTCACTCAACCGCAACCTGGCTCTCAAAAAGAACCTGGAATTTTCGCTGGTCAATGAGACTGACGGCCCTTGCTTTGTGCATGGCGATGCCAACAGGCTGCGACAGGTTGTGCAAAATTTGGTATCCAATGCTTTGAAGTTCACTGACACCGGTTACGTAAAAATGCGTTTAATGACCTCGCAACCCGCGCAAGGGCGAATCGAGGTATTTATTGAAGTGGTTGACAGCGGAATCGGGATCAGCCAGCCAGCCTTGCAAAAACTGTTTCAACGGTTTAGCCAGGCCAGTCGAGAGATCAATCGCCAATATGGTGGTACAGGTTTGGGCTTGGCTATTTGCAAAGGGCTTGTGGAATTAATGGGTGGGCGTATCGATGTCAGTTCCGAGTTGGGGGTTGGCTCGGTGTTTACAGTCAGTTTGAATTTGCCACTGGCCTCCGCTTTGAGCCCGGCCAAGTCGGGTAAATCAGTCGAATCGCCCTCCAAGGCGTTGAGTATTCTGGTGGTAGACGATCACCCCATGAATATCAAGCTGCTAGACCGTTATTTGAGCAAAAGAGGGCATCAGGTGGTGCAAGCCACTGGCGGTTTGCCGGCAGTGGAATTGTGCGAGAAACAGTGTTTTGACTTGGTGTTGATGGACATTGATATGCCGGATCTCGATGGGCATGAGGCCACGAAAGTGATTCGGGGGTCCGAGAGCGCCGCTTCGAAACACAGTTTTATTTGTGCCCTGTCGGGATTGTCGGACGACAAAAGTATCACCATGTCGTCGCAAGCGGGGATGAACTTGCACATGACCAAACCCGTTTCTTTTGAGAAGCTGGACAAACTGATAGAAGAGATTGCTCAGAAAACGGTTTGAGAATTACCTGAAAAACCGGGCTTCGTTTAAACAATGCCCAGTTGTTTCTCTAGATAAGACTTTGCTTTTTCCAGCCAGATGGTGAGTGCGGCTAGCAAGTCACTTTGACTGAATGAGCAACTTTCCCCGCCAAACATGGCGGTGCTCTCCAGGCGCTCAAGGATGCTTTCCAGTGCGCCTTCGAACACCGCAGGTAAATCGCGTAAAAGGTCTTTCTCTTGGCGGAACGCAAAAATTAGAGCACTGGTGTTTTCAAATTCGTTATTTTCGAGTGAATCTGATAGTTTTTTAATCCGCAACAGTGGATCTGCTGGTATGTTACTCATGAGTATTATTTAACCAAATTATTATTCCGGCAGTGTACTCCAGCATACGGTGCACGGCCTTAAAACTGAGGAGAATTTGACATGGATAGCAAACTTTCACTGGATAAAACAGCCTCTGTGGCCTTGAATTACGATGCCGTTTTGGCCGACCTGGAAGCCATTGAGCCGTTGATCTCAATTTTCCCAAAATTGGAAAGCCTGAACAAGCTCGGTCCGAATACTTTTGAGTGGAAACTCAAGCCCATCGGCGCCATGGGCGTCTCGCATGCAGTTCACTACGCAGCCACTTATGAAGTGGACAAAGCCAACGGACGTTTGAGCTTCAAAGCCAAAGAGGGCGTGGGCAATGCAAGTCTTTCCGGGGCGTTTCAATTCAAGCCGAATGGCAAGCAAGTCGACATTGAAATTGAAATCAACGGACAGCTGCGGGACATCAAGGTGCCCATGTTGTTGAAAGCAGCTACACCTGGTTTTATTAAAACCATGTTTGACGGCCTGGTTGATCGATTCATTGAAAAACTGGGGGAGAAGTATGGCAAATAACAAACCAGCCAATTACGACACAGGCAAAGCCATGCGCACCAAAGTATTGGGTGCGGACTACGTGGCCAAGGCTGTATCAAATCCCGACGATTTTGCGGCACCGCTTCAAGACATAGTCACAGCGCATGCTTGGGGTACTGTGTGGCCACGCGAAGGGCTTGAGCCCAAAATTCGCAGTATTGCAACAGTGTCCATGTTGATCGCCTTGAATCGTCCCAATGAATTGAAATTGCACATGCGCGGTGCAATCAACAATGGCGTGACACCGAATGAGCTGCGTGAGTTGATTATTCACGCCAGTGTGTATTGCGGCTTTCCGGCAGCCATGGATAGCATGCGCCACGCCAAGGCTTTGCTGGAAGAACTGGAAGCTGAGAAAACGGCTGCCAAGTAGTTGGGTGGATTTACAACTGAAAAAAAACCGGCGTTGGGAATTAATCCTGACGCCGGTTTTTTTATGGATATCTTGGATTACTTTTCCACGAATGCACGCTCGAATACGTAATCGCCAGGCTCGCCTACACCGGGTGACACCACAAACCCCTTGGCATCCAGAATGCCGCGAATGTCTGCCAACATACTTGGGCTGCCGCAGATCATGGCACGGTCAGTTTCAGGATTCAGCGGTGGCAGACCAACATCCTTACACAGCTCGCCATTTTCCATCAGTGTAGTAATGCGCCCCACGTTCTTGAATTCTTCGCGGGTTACGGTGGGGTAATAAATGAGTTTTTCGCGCACCATGTCGCCAAAAAACTCATTGTTGGGCAATTCCTCAGTAATGAATTCGCTGTAAGCCAACTCGTTCACGTAGCGCACACCGTGAACCAAAATTACTTTCTCAAAGCGCTCATAGACGTCGGGGTCTTTGATCAGACTCATGAAAGGGGCCAAACCAGTGCCGGTACCGAACATGAACAGGTTTTTGCCGGGTTTCAAGTCATCAAGAATCAGCGTGCCTGTGGGCTTTTTACCCACCAGTACGGAGTCTCCCACCTTCAAATGCTGCAAGCGGGATGTCAGTTTGCCATCGGGCACCTTGATGCTGAAAAACTCAAGATGCTCCTCGTAATTTGCGCTGGCGATGCTGTATGCGCGTAGCAGTGGCTTGCCTTCAACTTCCAGGCCAATCATCACGAAGTGGCCGTTGTGAAAACGCAGCCCTGGGCTTCGCGTGGTTTTGAAGCTAAAGAGCGTGTCGTTCCAGTGATGGACTTCAGTGACTTGTTCTTGAATCAGGTTTGACATGGTTGCGGCTTTAATTCTCGTAAGTTTTTCAAACGGCCCAATAATAACGCACTGCATCAAAAAACGCTGTAAGTCATTCTATTTTTTAGTTATTTGCTTATTTGGAGTTGCCACTCTAACCCGTTGGAAAGAATACGGCTTCAATGGGGGTTATAAAGTGGAGTCGAAGGTACACCACAACAACATCCAATAAGGGCAAAAAACCCATGACAGAGACAAACGAAAAACAGCGGCAGATGAGCCAAATGGTTGTACATTCAAGCGACGTGGAATTGGCTGTGAGCAGCCATGGCGAGCCGCACAACCCAACCATTATTCTCGTGCACGGTTACCCCGACTCGAGCAGCGTGTGGGATCCGGTTGTCGATATTCTGAAGCATCATTTTCATGTGGTCACCTACGACGTGCGCGGCTGTGGCAAGTCAACCGAGCCCGGCTGGATGTGGGACTATTCTCTGGGCAAACTGTCTGAGGACTTGCAGGCTGTCATGCGGGCCGTGTGTCCCACTCAACCGGTTCATTTGGTTGCACATGATTGGGGCTCCATCCAAACCTGGGAAAGCGTGACAGACCATCGTCTTAAATCGCGCATTGCCAGCTACACCAGCATTTCAGGCCCATGTCTTGACCACATTGGCATGTGGATGCGCAACAGCTTTGCTGCCAACAATCGCAAAGCCTTGGGCAATGTGATGGGACAGTTGATGCATTCCTGGTACGTGTATGCCTTTCAATTGCCTTTTTTGGCACCGACCGCCTGGAAAATGGGCTTGGACAAAGCCTGGCCTGGCATAGTGAAAAAAATGGAGGGTGTGGAACACGATACCAACCCCACGCAGCGTAAAGATGGTGTGAACGGCATTAACTTGTACCGTGCCAATATGATCCCTCGCATCAGCAATCCGCGTTTGCGCCAAACCGAGGTGCCGGTGCAATTGCTGGTGCCCACCAAAGACAAGTTTGTAACCACCGCACTGGTAGAGTCTTGTTATCCCTATGCTCACAACGTGTGGCGCCGCGACATTGATGCACAGCATTGGGTTGTGCAAAGCCATTCCGAGTGGGTTGCCAATTGCGTGTCGGAATTTGTGGAGTTTGCTGAAACCGGCCGTGAAAACCCTGGCCTCGCCAAAGCCAGGGTGCAGATTTAAATGCAGTGAGATAAAAAAAACCGGCAGTGCCGGGTTTTTTGTTTTTGATACTGCAGCGTTTAAATAATGCCCAGCTTGATCATAGTCATCAATTGACCTTCACCCACCAGGCCACCCAAAATGGCACCAGTCATAATCAAAATCCATTCCTCTTGCTTGAACACAGGGCGCAACAGTCCTTCGAATTCCAGCGGTGTCATGGCCTGCATTTTTTTGCCCACCACGTTCTCGATATCAAGCGAGGTTTGAACATAGGTTTCGGCGTGCATGATTACGTCGGCCAAGCGCGCCATCAACATTTCAGAGGTGTCTTGCTTCATGCGCTGGAATGATTCCGCACCCACAGCCATCACGACGAAAGGTTTCACAATGCTGGCTTTGCTGTCCACCATCTCGCGCACACGTTCATCCACCATTTTTTGAACACGCTCGGAAAGGGGGCCCGCCACCATTTCACCAATAATGGTTTGGGGCGTCAGAATATCCCGAGCGATAATTTTTGCGTAATCAGCAGCCACTTTTTGCTGGCGTTTGAGAAACAGGCCCTGAATGGTGTAAGAGCCGAATGGAATAGGCTTCTTGGGTTCGAACAAAATATTCAGTGCGATCCAGTCGGAAATAAAACCCACCAGAAAACCGAACACGGGCAAGATCCAAGGCTCTTTGAGCAAAATCCAGAGAACCATCTGAACCACGCCAATCATAAAGCCAAAATACAAGCCTGACACACCGAAGAATTTGAACTCTTCTCGACCCACTTCCTGGAAAATCCGGTTCAGCAGGTGTTTGTCCTTCATCAGGATACGAATCACCAAAGCCTTTAGGTCAAGAATTTCATCGATGTTGCCTTTGATGTCTTCCATCACGCTGGCTATGACACCCGGCACATCTTTCTTCACTCGATCAATCAGTTTTTTCTGTGCAAAGTTGGGCAGGCTCTCCCAAAGCCGAGGCTGGTGCTTGGACATCACTTCGCGAATGATGGTCTCGATCACCTCCATCGCAGGACCTTCCAGTTCCTTGCCCAAGCGTTCAGAATCCAGTTTGGAAACCACCTCGTTGACCGACACGAGTTTGGTGGTGATGGTGTCAACAGCAATGGACGCCATACGAAGTGCATTGCGCGGCACAATGCCTTGCCAGCCGAAGAAGGGAGGAATACCCACAAACTTCATGGGGTAGAACATCATTTTGACCGCGGCGATCTTGGTGACATAACCAAGGATGGCGGCAACTACAGGGATTGAGAGGTAAAAGAGGTAGTTTTGCTGAACATCAGCGTAAATAGTTGCCCAATCCATGAAAGGCGTCCCCTTAGAATCTTATTTTTTGTTGGTAAAGTATAAAGATATATAGTCGTCGATCTATTTTTTGGACGGCTTTTTCTAATCTGTCTTGTCTCGTTCGCCAGTATAACGATCTATAGCTGCCCGTCAGGGGGTGGAAATTAGATCAATTATTTTAATAATTACTTCAGGATGATCGTTTTGGATTTTTCCTTCCTACATTTGGGGCTTCCTGCTTGGGCTGTTTTCTTGGCCATGGCAGCCACAGGACTCTTTCTGGCATGGTTTTTTCAGGCCGCCGCGCTTTGGCTGATGTTCAATCCCAAAGAATTCAAGGGTTGGCGCATTCCCCTGTTCAGAAAACTCGGTTTACATCAGTTGGGTCTTGAGGGCTTGGGTTGGCAGGGTTTGGTGCCCCATCAAAAATCGGTGATGGCCGAAATAGCTGTGCGCTTGATGACTCACAAGCTACTGCCCCTGGATGAAATGATCAAGCGCATTCCTGCTCAAGGTTTGTCGGATCGCCTGACTCCACCCATGCAGGAAACGGCAGACCTGGCCTGCCGCGAGGTGATGCTGAAACACAAGCCGACATTGTGGGAAAGCCTGCCGAGCTTTTTACAGAATTCAATTATTTTCAGAATTCGCGGCATTGTGCCGGAAGTGGCCAAGCAGATTATTCTGGATCTACAAAAGAAGCCCGCCTACTACCTTAGCCTTAAAACACTGGTATTGGATGTGGTCACCAGCAAACCATTCCTGGTCGTAGATTTGTTCAAAAGTGCAGGTAAAGACCCCATGGCTTACCTCATTCGTTTTTCATTGGTCGCAGGTTTGGTCGTTGGTGTGTTGCTGGCTGGAATTTCACTGTTTGACATTCAATGGTACTGGTTGATCGTGGTGGGTGTGGTACTCGGTGCGCTGGCCAACGAGCTGGCGCTGGAAAGTCTGTTTTTCCATCCAGATCACGGCACGATTCGTTTGGGCAAGTTCACGGGTTTCTTCTTCCGCGATCAAAAACATATTTCTGAACTGTTTGCACAAACCGCTGCACGTGAGGTTCTGACCACCGAGAATATTGTATTGGCTCTTTGTCGTGGACCCAATGCAAAGAATTTGTCATCGTTGATTGATTACCATGTGCAAAGGGTGATGGACCTGGAGTCCAGTGGAATTAAACCTTTACTGGTCACTATCTTGGGCGCAGAGCAATGGGTGGCCATCAAGCGCGACGCTGCAAAAATTTTCGCCAGCAAACTAGAGGCGCACCTGATGGCAGCGCGCGTGTACCTCAACGATGCCTTGAGAATTGAGGAAGTGATTGTCGAACGGTTGTCTGGCCTGCCTGCCATGGAGTTTGAAAAGGCCTTGCGCCCGGTATTTTCCCGATATGAATGGATGATGCCCTTGATCGGAGCTGTGTGGGGTGCGGTTTTGGCTGCGGTTTTACTGATTCTGATTTAAATCAAACCAGTTTTGAATCCGCATTTGGGTTGTCAGAGTATTACTTACAAATTCGACAACACAAACACTTACAGATTTTTGGAGGCGACATGTCCACACAGGTAATTGGTTCAGTCAATGAGTTGGAAGGCCCAGTCAGCATCATGCGTGACGGCGAAACCCGTTCCCTGGCCGCTGGTGACTCCATCATGGCTGGCGATGTAATCACTGCCAGCGATTCTGGACGTGCATCCATTATTTTGTCCAACAGTTACGGTGAGCCCATTGGCAATTTGCTGGTTGCTCCAACCGGAAGCGTGATTGCGGATACCACATTGAAAAACGGTCAAACCGCGTTGGTTTTCGAAGCCTTGTCGGACGACGGCGTGACCATTGCAAACCTCGACCCTGATTTTGCTGAAATGGTTGAATTGCAGGGTGTTGAACAAGCGGGTGCGGAAGGTGGCATGTTCGGTTTGTTCGGCGGTGGCTTGCTGGCAGGTGGTTCAATGGGTGGCACAGCGGCCGCCGTTGGCGCTGGTGCTGTCGGCCTGGGCTTGTTGGCTTCCTCCAGTGATGACGAAGGTTCGGGCCCAACCAATTCCACGGGTGGTGGTACTGTGGACGACAACGACGATGATGGCGATGGCGGTGGTGACGACGGCGGTGGCGACACCGGCGGTACAACAGGGACGCCCCTGGATGCCGTGCTGGATCCAGTTTTGGACGCTTTGGCAGGAACTCCTCTTGTGGCTGTAACTGAACCTTTGGCTGATGCACTGGGCATGTTAGGTGATGCCGCAGGCGGTGGTGGTGGTGAAACAGATGGCCCCACAGGCACACCGTTGGATGCAGTACTCGGCCCATTGGCGGATGCAGCAGGTGGTGCTGGCGGTGGTGAAACAGACGGCCCCACAGGCACACCGTTGGATGCAGTACTCGGCCCGTTGGCTGATGCAGCAGGCGGTGGTGGTGAAACAGATGGCCCCACGGGCACACCGTTGGATGCAGTACTCGGCCCATTGGCCGATGCCGCGGGCGGTGCTGGCGGCGGTTCTACGGGTGGCACAACCGGTACGCCACTGGATGCAGCGCTTGATCCTTTGCTGGGAATGGCTGCAGATTCGCCTTTGGCGCCAATCACCAGCATGCTGGACCCAGCCATCATTACTGACGCAATCGGTGGTGGTTTGCCAGTTTAAGCAAAAGCTTTACAGTGAATTCGCCTTCCTAGCGGGGGGCAAAACGTGACAAAATCGGGCAAGTCTAACTTGCCCGATTTTGTTTATGGATCTGATCAACGCCAATGGCATGCCGTCTTGGGGACGATTGTCTTCCTTGCCCAGTCGTATTAATTGGCAGCACTATGACGCACGCAATGCCATGGGTGCAAAACGCATGGCCTGGCAACGTCGTTTTCTGTTCAAGCACTTTGATTTCTATGGCGTACTGGGCGAAGGGTTTACTTTTGGCTGCGGCATGGTTCGCTTAGGGCTGCTAAATTCAACTTTCGCCTACCTGCACACCGCACAGGGTTTGCATCGAATTCAATTTGATTTGCCATTGGATTTCGGTTTTTACAGCGACTACAAGCCGATTGGCCAAAGTACCTGGACACATCCATTCAAAAAAAATCATCAAGTGTTGGCAGTGCGTACGGAAACATCTCGTTCGCTGAACTTCAGGTTTGGTGATTCATTTCACGGCCAGGTATCGATTGATTGTCGCGAATCTGAAACCCTTGCTTTGAACACGCCCGTTGCAAACACAGGTTTCGCGTATGCCCAGAAAAGCAGCGGCGGGGCAGTTAGCGGCCATGTGCATTTGAATGGTGTGGATTACCTGATCAATCCTGAGAAAGACGGTTGCTACCATGATTGGACCGCTGGGTTTTTGCGGCGGGAAACCTTCTGGAATTGGGCATGTGCCAGTGGCCGTACTGAACCTGGGCAGCCCTTGCTTTCATTAAACGTGGCTCGAGGAGTGAATGAAACCAGTGCCCACGAGAATGTGCTTTGGGTAAGCGGTCAGTTGCACAATTTGCCACTGGTGCTTTTTGACTATGACCGGGACAATGTTCACGCGCCTTGGCGTGTGTATTCGCAGTGTGGCGCTGTCGACTTGCAATTCACACCCAAAGGCAGCATTGATGATCACAGAAACCTGTTGGTGTTGGCCAGTCGGTTTAACCAGTGTTTTGGTGAGTTCAGGGGCACCGTCACATTGGAAGAGACAGGTGCCACTTACTCATTGAATGGTTTGACGGGTTGGTGCGAGGACCATTACGCCAAATGGTAGTGCCCGGTAATGCTTACACCTCGACCATTTCGAAGTCGCTTTTGGCCACACCACAGTCTGGGCAAAGCCAGTCTGCAGGCACATCAGCCCAAAGGGTACCCGCTGGTATGCCTTCAGAGGGCATTCCCGCAGCTTCGTCATAGATCAAGCCACACACGATACATACATAAGTTTTCATTTCAAGATCTCCAGCAACATTTGAATTTTTGTGCCGCAATCCTATCAAGTTGTGTCTGGAAAAAGTTGGAGTGACCCTCAAGTCATAGAAATTGACGATTGCAGCGTAAAATTTAATAGCTTTAGGGTAAACGACAATCATTAGAACGCAGGGCTTTCCATTGGGTGTAAGCCTGCTGTGTGAAAAACAGGCTAGACTCACGCCTATACAGAGAAAGACCATACCAGACAAGATTCGAGGAGAGTGTGTATGTCAGTGAGTACCGACACCGTACGCGAGGCATTGCGTAGTGTCATTGACCCCAATTTGAACAAAGACTTCATCAGCGCCAAACTGATCAAGAACATTCAAGTAGACGGCGGCGATGTCAGTTTTGAATTGGAACTAAGTTACCCGGGAAAAAGCCAGTTGGACGGTTTGCGCAAGGCTGCAATTGCCGCCGTGCGCGCGCAGGTTCCCGGCGTTGAAAACGTCAGCGTAAACGCAACCATCAAGATTCAAACGCATGCAGTGCAGCGCGGCTTGAAGCCGATGCCTAACGTGAAGAACATTATTGCCGTGGCCTCTGGCAAGGGTGGTGTGGGTAAAAGTACTACCGCAGTGAACCTCGCCTTGGCGTTGGTCGCTGAGGGTGCTCGTGTGGGTATGCTGGACGCCGATATTTATGGGCCCTCACAACCCACTATGTTGGGAATTACCGGACGTCCCCAATCTGACGACGGGCAAATCATCGATCCCATGGAAGGGCACGGCGTTCAGGCCATGTCGATCGGTTTCCTGATCGATGAAGACACTCCTATGGTGTGGCGCGGCCCGATGGTGACCAGCGCGCTTGAACAGTTGTTGAAGCAAACAAATTGGAAAGACCTCGATTATCTGATTGTGGACATGCCACCCGGTACTGGTGATATCCAGCTGACACTGTCGCAGAAGGTACCAGTGACTGGCGCAGTCATCGTGACTACGCCGCAAGACATCGCTCTGCTTGACGCCCGTAAAGGGCTGAAAATGTTCGAAAAGGTGGGTGTGCCCATTCTGGGTTTGGTTGAAAACATGGCCATTCACGTGTGCACCAACTGCGGTCACAAAGAACATATTTTTGGTGATGGTGGTGGCCAGAAAATGGCCAAAGACTACAATATCCATTATTTGGGCGGTTTGCCATTGGACATGCGGATTCGCATGCAGGCCGATTCTGGTAAACCGACGGTGGTGGCTGATCCGGACGGCGATTTGGCGAAAACCTACAAGGAAATTGCGCGTAAAGTGGCAATTCGCATTGCGGAGCAATCCAAAGACATGTCCTTGAAGTTTCCGTCAATTGTGGTGCAAAACACCTAAACTGTTGTTTCCAAGGCGCCTTGGGGGCTTGATGTGCCTAAAGACGAACTGACCTTTCACAAAATATCCAGCCCCGCGCCAAAAGCGGGGTTGACTGGCGTATGGTCGGCTCCGCAGCACATTCTGGATTCCGGCGGAAATCTCGCCGTGTGGGCTGAGCAGGGTTTGGCACAACCACTTGCTGACAGCGTACGACAACTTCCTTGGTTGGTACTTCACGGGGGGCCTGGTGGAAGCCTGGGCGCCTCTCATGTGGCACCAATCCGATATGCTGGTTTGCCTTGGTTCGGTTTTGATCAACGTAACAGTGGCTTGAGTGAAGACCTGGATCTCAGCGTGATCGACCTGCAGAGATTCGTTGACGACGCGCTAGAAGTCGCTGATCGACTGAACATCCCTAAGTTTCATATTTTGGGTGGTTCTTGGGGTGGTACTTTGGCCTTGGCTATTGCAGCTTATCGCCCAGCGCAAGTGGCCAGCGTCGTCTTGCGTGCTCCCTTTTTGCCTATGCGTCCACGCGTCGATGCATTTTTTGAGTCTCTCGAGCGTATTGCTCCAGATTATTTTGCAGAACACTTCGGGCCGGGTGCCCGGACTGACTTTGTTTGTGAATGCTTCGAGGTGGCGACACCCGAACACTTGCTTGAGTTAGCGCTCGCCTGGAGCAAACTGGAAACTGCCTTGCTGACGGGAAAAGCAGGGGGGGTTGACAGCAAAAGACCGTTTTTAAGCGATGTTCAAGAGCTTGCGTTGGTGCGCAAATACCGCTTGCAAGCTCATTTTCTAAGACACGATTGTTTTTTGTGTCCTCAGGATCTGAATTCCCTTCTGTCTAACATCACGCAGGCAGAATGGCCTTTGTCAATCATTCAGGGCCTGAACGACCGGGTATGCCCGCCTGGAGGTTCAAGACTCTTGTCTGAAATTGTGTTGCGTTCGACTTTGATTGAATTACCCAACACCGGTCATCTCGCAGAATCTGGTGGCATGCTGACGGCCATTTCGCAAGAAGTCTCCCGCCATAATCTGCTGGTGTGAAGCAAACCGGCGCGGAACCTTCTTCGCATCTCGTCTACTCAATACATGTTCAGTTGATTGAGTCTCTTTAATTCATGAATAAAAATCACACACCTCGCTCTCCTGCAGGGGCCTCTCCCAAGGCGCCTTTGACCACGCGTATGGAATCGGGTTTCTCGGCAGCAGAGGCAAGCCTGTTGCACGAGGCTATTGGTCTGGCTGGTATGCGTTGGTTCGATGGCTTGGGTATGATCATGGCCAAGAAAGAGCAGTTCGAACTGTCATTTCGCGCGGGTGAGTCACAGAACGCGAGATGGGTGGTAATGGCATTTCCTCTGTACAACATGAATGAGCCTAGCTCGGCTGAAATATGCCTGCATTTTTTGGCCGAAGCACATGCTATGGTCCATGTGCTTGATTTTCAGTATCAGGTGGGCATCAACATGGAAACGGAGAACCTTGAGTTCCTGATGCAATTACCCCTCCAAGGGGTAACTGGTGCACAAATGGCAAACTTGATTCAGGTGTTTTTTGACGCTCTGGCCAATTCAGTGATGCAGGAATTAACCGAGATTCTCGATGGAATGAATCAGTAATCACTTGTCTCATGTAACATTTCGGCTGTTGAACTTCATTAAAGCAAAGTGAGCATGAGCATTAAATCGGACAAGTGGATTCGCAGAATGGCTGAGAGCACGGGGATGATCGAACCCTTTGAACCCGGCCAGGTTCGTTACGCAGGCGACAAAAGAATCGTGTCGTATGGCACGTCCAGCTATGGCTACGATATCCGTTGCGCAAACGAGTTCAAAATTTTCACCAACATCAACAGCACCATTGTTGACCCCAAAAACTTCGATGAGAAAAGTTTTGTGGATTTCAAAGGCGATGTTTGCATTATCCCGCCGAACTCTTTTGCCTTGGCTCGCACCGTTGAATACTTCCGCATTCCCCGCAATGTGCTCACCATTTGCCTTGGAAAAAGTACCTATGCGCGATGTGGCATCATTGTCAACGTCACTCCGTTTGAGCCTGAGTGGGAAGGTTATGTAACGCTAGAGTTTTCGAATACCACGCCATTGCCAGCCAAAATTTATGCGGGTGAAGGCTGTGCCCAGGTACTTTTCTTTGAGAGCGACGAGGTATGTGAAACGTCGTATCGGGATCGTGGTGGCAAGTATCAAGGGCAAGTTGGCGTGACTTTGCCAAAAACCTGATTTTTTAAGGGTGGTTGAATGTTCCCTTTCCAGTCATGAGTTAGCTGAACATTCAACTTGGCCAATATCAAGGCCAGCAAGGCAGCACCACAGGCCATGGCACCTACGGTAGAAATCCCGATCAGAAACGGCGACATGGGCACTGAAATTGCAGCCGCCGCGCCGACAGAAGCAGTCATCCCCAGGCGACAGCCCAGCACATTACCCAGCTTTTTATTTAACAAATAATTGCCGATGGCGGTTCCAATGTGCTTGTCATAAGACACGAGCAATTTGTTGATGCCCTGAAATGTGCCGTACGCCATATGCATCAGCGACCGTGTAACCGGGCCATACTGGTGAAGGTTTTGCCAAATATAGTTGCAGTTCCCTTGCCGTTTCGACACCAAATGTTGTGGCACCGAGCTTTGGTGCCTGGACATGTGTTTAACCCAGCGGCAAATAGTATCGTTGCGTCGACTTCCGGGCTCACCTGCTTTGTCCAGTACCTTGGTAAGAAGCCTCTCTTTGCCTGCCAGTAGTTTCCTGGCCACGATCAGGTAGGCGCTCGAATCAAAATTTGAGCGTGTTCGTGCAAGAGATACTTCATTCTGGGTTCGTCGCGCCGCGTGGCCTGATTTGATCAAGCTCAAGGCCACAAGACTCAAAATTGATGAAATGCCATAAAGTGCAGCACCGACCACTTTGTGAACTGCCATACCTCCCAAATTCAGTTGACCCGAGATTACCCTCCCAACAGCCGAGGCAATCACCAGAGCCATGTCTGATTTTTCGCCTGACGAAATCAGATTTCTCGTCAAACGTTCGGCCAAACCAGATATGTCGGCGATACCCTCCGCCATTTCTTCGGTGTGTTTGGCCAGGTGAATTAACGCTCGAAGCCCTCGACTTCGATATTGCTCAGGAACCACCAAAGCGCGGTCATACATATGCGCATCACCGGTGCCGCCCAAAACCTTGGCACGCAGCTTGGCAATGCGTTCAAAGCCCATGTCGTAGTTATTCATGTAGTTGTCCAGCCTTTTGGTCAAGCCGCGGGCCGGTTGGCATGGCGCTAGAGGCTGCATGAAGTGGCGGTTAAGGGCTGAGGTGGAGCCGATCTGCATGGGGGCCAAGTGAGCAGGAAAGTCGCCTATTGAACCCGTGCAAGATGACATTTCTGTGAAGTCACTACATGGAGGGATAAATGCGTGACAATAGGGCTTGGAACAGGGGGCTGCGTAGTGGATAATGCAGCCTTGTTTTGTGTTGAACCCCGATCACAGGAAGATCAATGAAATTTCGTTTTCCCATTGTCATTATTGACGAAGATTTCCGCTCCGAGAACGCATCTGGTCTCGGCATTCGCGCCTTGGCAGACGCTATCGAGAAAGAGGGCGTAGAGGTATTGGGAGTCACGAGTTATCACGATCTTTCCCAGTTCGCACAGCAGCAAAGCCGCGCCAGTGCCTTTATTTTGTCCATTGACGATGAGGAATTCGGCTTGGGCAGCAAGAAGGAAATTGAAGATGCGCTACAGAATTTGAACAACTTTGTACAGGAAATTCGCTTCAAAAACGCAGACATTCCAATTTACCTGTACGGTGAAACCCGGACATCCCGTCATATTCCCAATGCCATTTTGAAGGAATTGCACGGCTTTATTCACATGTTCGAAGACACCCCTGAATTTGTTGCCCGGCATATTATTCGTGAAGCGAAAAGTTACCTGGACTCACTGGCCCCCCCGTTTTTCCGCGCCTTGGTACATTACGCGCAAGACGGTTCTTACTCTTGGCATTGCCCAGGCCACTCAGGCGGCGTGGCGTTTCTGAAAAGTCCGGTTGGGCAAATGTTTCACCAGTTTTTTGGTGAGAATATGTTGCGTGCTGATGTGTGCAATGCCGTGGACGAGTTGGGTCAGTTGCTCGACCACACAGGCCCGGTTGCGGCCTCCGAGCGCAACGCGGCGCGTATTTTTAATGCAGACCATTGTTTCTTTGTGACCAATGGCACCTCGACCTCCAACAAAATGGTGTGGCATGCCAACGTGGCACCAGGCGACATCGTGGTGGTGGACCGCAATTGCCACAAGTCAATTTTGCATTCAATCACCATGACTGGTGCGATCCCCGTGTTTTTGACACCTACGCGCAATCACTTGGGTATTATTGGCCCGATTCCGCTCGATGAATTCAAGCCAGAAAGCATCGCCAAGAAAATTGCGAATCACCCGTTTGCCAGCAAAGCCAAGAACAAGAAGCCCCGCATTTTGACGATCACGCAAAGCACCTACGATGGTGTTTTGTACAACGTGGAAATGATCAAGGAAGTGTTGGGTTCTGAAATCGATACTTTGCACTTCGACGAAGCCTGGCTGCCGCATGCAAGCTTCCATCCCATGTACAAAGACATGCATGCGATTGGCCGCGATCGCCCGCGCACCAAAGATTCTTTGGTGTTTGCCACGCAATCTACCCACAAAATGCTGGCGGGTTTGTCGCAGGCGTCTCAAATTTTGGTGCAGGAAAGTGAGAACCGCAAACTTGATCGCCATATTTTCAACGAAGCCTATTTGATGCACACCTCCACCAGCCCGCAGTACGCGATTATTGCGAGTTGCGATGTGGCCGCAGCCATGATGGAACCCCCAGGCGGTACCGCCCTGGTTGAGGAAAGCATCATGGAAGCACTCGACTTCCGCCGCGCCATGCGCAAGGTTTCTGAAGAGTTTGGCGACGACTGGTGGTTCAAGGTTTGGGGCCCCGATGTGCTGAGCGAAGAGGGCATGAGCCCACGGGACGACTGGTTGATCCATACCACTGACACTTGGCACGGCTTTGGTAAGATGGCCAATGGCTTTAACATGCTCGACCCGATCAAGGCGACCATTGTTAACCCCGGTCTGGATGTGAATGGTCAGTTTTCTGATGCCGGCATTCCGGCTTCAATTGTGACCAAATACCTGGCAGAGCACGGTGTAATTGTTGAAAAAACAGGTTTGTATTCGTTCTTCATCATGTTCACTATCGGCATTACCAAGGGCCGCTGGAACACCTTGGTGACTGCGCTTCAGCAGTTCAAAGACGACTACGACAAAAATCAGCCTTTGTGGCGCGTAATCCCCGAGTTTTGCCAGGCACACCCACGCTATGAGCGTGTGGGGCTGCGTGACTTGTGCAACACCATTCACGACATGTATCGCAAGAAAGATGTGGCGCGTTTGACCACAGAAATGTATTTGAGCGACATGCAACCTGCAATGGTGCCAGCCGATGCTTATGCCAAAGTGGCGCACCGAGAAATTGAGCGCGTGGCAATTGATGAGTTAGAAGGTCGAATTACCTCAGCCTTGCTGACACCTTATCCACCGGGCATTCCATTGCTAATTCCAGGCGAAATTTTCAACGCCACGATCGTGGATTACCTTCGCTTTGCACGCGATTTCAACAAGCAGTTCCCTGGCTTTGAAACCGATATTCACGGCTTGGTCGAGATTGAAGACGAGCAGGGCAATGTGAGTTACTTTGTGGATTGTGTGAAGGTATAAAAGTTTTCAAGGGCGCGTTGCTGGCCGCAGCGCGTCGTTCATCGAACTTCAGTTACTCTCGGTTTTCACCACCAAGTGCTTGCATCAAATCGGCAATCAAATCAGCCGGTTCTTCAAGGCCAATCGCCAGTCGAAGAATCGGCCCACAAGTTCCCATAGAATCTGTCAAGTGGCGTCGGCGGCTGTCGGGTATGTTCACCACCAAGCCCAAACTTTCTGGTCCACCCCATGAATAGGCAATCTTGAATAATCGGAGCCGGTCGATGATGGCGCAGGCTTGTTCATCGGTGTACTCCGATTTCAATACCACCGAGAAAATACTGGCAAATCCATTGAAATCTCGTTTGTAGAACGTATGGCCTGGGCACTCCGGAAACTCAGGGTGAAGCACCCTCGCAACTGCCGGGTGTGCCTTTAAGGCAGTGGCCACCTGCAAACCGTTTTTGGCCTGTTGCCTGTAACGTAGGTGCAGGGTGAGTAGCCCCCGCAACACCAGGTCGCAATCGGCAGGTGAAACGCCAAGGCCCAATATCCGGTTTTTCCTTTCCAAATCTGCAAAAGCTTTCGTGTTGTTACTCAACACGGCACCCATCAATACATCGGCGTGGCCACACTGGTATTTGGTCAAGGCCTGCACACTGAAGTCGAAACCGTGTTCGAAAGGTTTGTAGGCAATTCCAGCGGCCCATGTGTTGTCGATACCTGTTCGTGCTCCATGGGCTTTCGCCAGTGCAACAATGGCTTGCAAATCGGGCACTTCGAAGGTCAGCGAGCCAGGCGCTTCTGTCCATACCAGGGTGGTGTTGGTGCGCAAGCCTGCCGCCACACTGGCTGTGTTGCAGGGGTCGTACTCGGAAAACTCGACGCCATAGTCTGTATACAGGTTTCTGGCCAGAGCTTGTACCGGGCCGTATACATTTTCAGGAATCAGCCAGTGGTCACCGCTTTTCAGGCAGGCTTGGGCCACCAGTGCAATGCCGGTCAGCCCGGAAGGGCACACCAGCGCATGTGTGGCGCCTTCTATTTCGGCCAGTTTCTTGGCAAGCGTGTACTGCGTGGGGTTGCCGTGCAAGCCATAGCTGTAGTCCAGCCCGATAGGGTTGACGGTTGCGCGTTGTGCTGCGGTGTTTTCAAAAAACGTGCTGGAACCCCGGTATACGGGCACAGGCAATACAGCGAAGCCATCGTGACTGACCGGCTTGGAGTGAATGATTTCAGTGCTTGGGCCGTGTGCCGGTGGCTTGTGTTTGAAGGTACTCATGTTGCACGCCTTGTTCGCCTGATCACAACGTTTTAATCATGATTTGCGACTTTCTATTCCAGTCGTAAAGGCGCTTGCGCTCAATGGGGAGTTTGTCAATGTCGCCCACCACAAAACCACGTTTCAAGAAGAAATGCGACGTTTGAGTGGTCAGCACAAACAACTGTTTCAAGCCTTGTTTGCGTGCATCGTGTTCAATTTTCTTGAGCAAACGCTCGCCATCACCCGTGCCTTGCCAAGAGGGATGCACCACGAGGCAAGCCAGTTCAGCCAAACCCTCCGCGTGGTAAGGGTACATGGCAGCACAGCCCCACAAAATACCATCGTGTTCCAGCACAATAAAGTGGTCGATGTCGCGTTCAATGCGGTCACGACCACGGCGCACCAATACGCCAGCCATTTCGAGGGGTTCAATCAGGGTTTTGATACCGCCCGAATCATCCAGTGTCGCCTGGCGCAAACTTTCCAGGTTTTCTTCTGAAACCATGGTGCCTACGCCGTCGTGCGAGAACAATTCCAGCATCACACCGCCATCCAGGTTCAGCGGCACAATGTGCGCGCGTCCCACGCCACCTTGCACTGCCAGAATGCAGCATTCAAGATAGTCTTTGGTTAGTTCTGGCAGGTCATGCTGAAGCATGATTTCACGCGCCCGATCCAGCTCAAGTTCTTCCAGTAGCTTGCCGCTTTTGTCAAATATGCCTTCGATCTGGCTGACGAAAATCAGCTTGTCAGCCTTGATCGCGCGCGCAGTGCTGGTTGCAACGTCTTCCATGCTCAGGTTGAATGCCTCACCCGTGGGCGAGAAGCCGATGGTCGACAGCAACACAATTGCACTGCTGTTCAAGCTCATCTGAATGGCGGTGACATCAATTTTTCGAACCAGACCGGTGTGCTGTAAATCCACGCCATCCAGAATGCCCATGGGGCGAGCCGTGATGAAGTTGCCCGAGATAACGCGCATGGATGAATGCGCCATGGGTGTGTTGGGCAAACCCTGTGAAAATGCAGCCTCGATGTCCAGCCGCAATTCACCAGCGGCTTCTTTCGCGCATTCAAGTGCACCTTTGTCGGTAATTCGCCAGCCCTTGTGAAAGGCAGGTTGAATATTGCGCAAGGCCAGTTGTTCTTCAACCTGTGGGCGAGAGCCACACACCAAGACAATGCGCATGCCCATGGCGTGCAACAGCGACAAATCCTGAGCCAATGAATTCAGATAGCCTTGATGGGCCAACTCACCATCAACAGCCACCACGAAGGTTTTACCTCGAAAGGCATGAATGTAAGGCGCAACAGTTCGCAGCCATTGAACAAAGGTTTGGCTGTTCATGGAAAGGTCGTCGTTGCTGGGGGCGTTACTCATTGGCTTTGGGGCTGTCCTGAAAAAAGGGAATACACTGTGGGCAGCCGCGGCCGCTCGTTCGATTGATTATAATTTCCGATTGTGCGTAGTCCAGCCTTCGCACTGTATTTCCCCGATTTGATCGGAATTTGAACCCAATATTGGTCATTTGTGTTGTCAAAAGAACAAACCCTCCAGTCCCTACCCGAGATTCGATACCCCGAAGAGCTGCCGGTTTCCCAGCGTCGTGAAGAAATCAAGGCGCTGATTGCCTCGAACCAGGTGGTCATTGTGTGCGGCGAAACTGGTTCCGGTAAAACCACGCAGTTGCCGAAAATGTGCCTGGAACTGGGGCGAGGGCTGAAAGGCCAAAGCATTGTTCATACGCAGCCCCGTCGCCTGGCAGCGACCGCCACGGCCAAGCGGATTGCGCAGGAATTGAATTCCGAACTTGGGCAATGGGTGGGTTTTAAAATCCGGTTTCAAGATCAATCCAATGCCAACACCGCGGTGAAATTGGTCACCGACGGTATTTTGCTGGCTGAAAGCCAGACCGATCCGCTGTTCAAGAAGTACGACACTATCATTATTGACGAAGCGCACGAGCGTAGCCTGAATATTGATTTTTTGTTGGGCTATCTCAAAGAGGTGCTCACCAAGCGGCCCGATTTGAAGTTGATTGTGACTTCCGCCACCATCGACGCCGAGCGTTTCTCCAAACATTTTGAAAATGCCCAGGGCAAGCCCGCTCCGGTGATCGAAGTGTCTGGCCGCCTTTATCCGGTCGAAGTTCGTTATAAAGACCCCAACGATTTCGACACCAGTCGCCGAAAAAATGCACCGGTTAACCCGGCCGATGAAGTGGATGAAGATGCTTTTCAGGCAGCCACACTCGATGCTGTAGAAGAACTTTGCCGTGAGGGACAAGGCGACATATTGATGTTCCTGCCTGGTGAGCGTGAAATTCGCGACATGGCAAATTTTCTGGGCAAGAACATGCGGCAAACGCTGGAAGTTTTGCCCCTGTTTGCACGATTGACAGCGCAAGAGCAAGAGCGCATTTTCAAGCCCAGTGGCCGGCGGCGGATTGTGTTGTCCACCAACGTCGCGGAAACTTCCCTAACCGTTCCCGGCATTCGCTATGTAATTGATTCAGGCGTGGCTCGCGTGAAACGCTACAGCTACCGCAACAAAGTTGAAATGTTGCAGGTAGAGCGAATTTCAAAGGCGTCGGCCAATCAGCGGGCGGGGCGTTGTGGTCGAGTGGCCAATGGTGTCTGTATTCGCTTGTATGCAGAAGCAGATTTTGCGGGTCGCACCGATTACACCGATCCTGAGATCCTTCGTTCTTCGTTGGCGTCTGTCATTTTGCGGATGAAAAGCCTGCATTTAACCGAGGTGGAGGATTTTCCTTTCCTTCAGCGGCCAATGGGGCGCGCCATCGCCGATGGTTATCAACTGCTCAGCGAGTTGAATGCCTTGGACGATGCCGGGCAATTGACCAAAATAGGCCGTGCGCTGGCCAAGTTGCCACTGGACCCCAGAATTGCCCGAATGCTGTTTGAAGCCAGTCAGCGGGGCTGCCTGAATGAATTGCTGGTGTTGGCTGCGGCCTTGTCGATTCAGGATCCGCGTGATCGCCCAATTGACGCGCAAGAAGCTGCAGACAACGCTCAGCAGCAGTTCGACGACACAGAGTCCGATTTCATGTCGTTTCTGAGGTTGTGGAAGTATTACTCTAATTTAAAAGAACAAAATTTAACGAATAGAGAAATTAAGAACACGCTACAACGCAAATATTTGTCTGCCAACCGCCTGCGCGAGTGGGGCGAAGTTCACCAGCAGCTTACCGCCATGGTGAAAGATCAAAAGTGGGTTTTGAATACCAAGGCGGCGGAATACGATCAAATTCATATGGCCCTGATGGCTGGTTTGTTGGGCAACATCGGTTTGAAGCACGAAACGGATCCGGTTTACCTGGGGGCACGAAGCATTAAGTTTTCAATTCATCCGGGATCGAACCTGTTCAAGAAAGGCGGCAAGTGGATCATGGCTGCTGAACTGGTTGAAACCACCAGGTTGTATGCCCGCAGTGTGGCCAAAATTCAACCGGACTGGATCGAGAAGGTGGGTGCACACCTTGTCAAACGCAACCACAACAATCCGCATTGGGAGAAGGGATCTGGCCAAGCGGTCGCCCTGGAAACAGGCACCATTTATGGTTTGCCGATTTACTCTCAGCGCCGTGTGAGCCTGGCCAGGTTCAACCAGGCCGATGCGCGCAGGTTGATGATTCATGAAGGCTTGGTGCCGGGGCAAGTAAAAACGAATGTACCTTTTTATGTACACAACCGCAAGCTGGTTGAAGACCTTGAAAAGCTGGAGCACAAGGCTCGCCGCCAGGATATTTTGGTAGATGAGGCGCTGATTGCCCAGTTCTACGATGACAAACTGCCAGCGGGAGTGTACAACCAGCAAACCCTGGAAAACTGGGCCAAACAAGCCAGCAAAGAAGACCTTGCTGCGCTGTACCTGAACAAGCAAGACCTGCTCAGCAAGAAGGCCGGTGACATTACCACCGAGTTTTATCCCAAGAAGCTTGAAATGGGAGGCTTGGCCTTTGACCTGAGTTATCACTTTGAACCCGGTAGCCCCCGCGATGGCGTCACCTTGACTATTCCCCTGATGCTGCTGAATCAAGTGAATGTGGGTCGTACAGAATGGCTAGTGCCCGGAATGCTGAAAGAGAAAGCCCTTCTGTTATTGAAAAGTTTGCCGCAGAAGCTTCGCCGTCACTGTGTACCAGTACCGCAATTTGCGGAAAAGTTTGCCCAAGCGCATTTTGATTCAACGCTGTATGAAAAGCCGCTTCTGGAACGCCTTCGCGATTTTGTGGCCAGTGAAACGCCGGCCCGGCCACTCTTGAGCGACTTCCGGATCGAAACCTTACCGCCACACCATTTCATGAACTTCAAATTGGTGGACGAGCACGGGCGTCAGCTTGATATGCAACGTAGCCTGTCGGCCTTGAGGGCTGAATGGGGCCGCAAAGCACAAGAAAGTTTTAAAAGCTCCGATGTGGTGGAGCAGGTGCGTGCCCAGGTGGGGGCCACTGTTGGCGGCGCTTCACAATCTTCTACAACAAAGCCATCCAATTCAGCCAGCTCCAGTGCGTTCAACGATCAGCCGATCACCGACTGGAGCTTTGGTAGCTTGCCCGATATGCTCGAGATCAAGCGTGGAGGCCAAACGTTTTTCGGTTACCCAGCCCTTAAAGACATGGGTGACCATTGCATTGTCGAAGTATTCGATGAAGAAGCGCTTGCCCGCAAAGTGCATCTTGACGGTGTACTGCGCTTGTTCAACATTGCCCTGAAAGAGCCTTTAAAGTACCTGACCAAGAATCTGATTGATTTTCAGAAAGTGGCCATGTTGTACATGCCTTTGGGTTCATCGGAAGAACTTCAGCAGCAATGGATCAAGCTAACCTTGATGCGGAGTGCGCTTGCTACGGGCTTGCCCGCTACGCAAGATGAGTTCAACACCAAGGCGCAAGAAGCGCGAAGCCGGATGAACCTGATTGCCCAGGAAATCGGAAAAGTTCTGTTGACTGTGTTGAATGAATACAGTGCGCTCAACAAAAAACTTCAGGCATTGTCAAAATCATTCCCCGAGTGCGTTGCCGACATTCAAAACCAGTTGAACTGGTTGCTGCCGAAAGGCTTCTTGCTTAAAAAGCCTTGGGAGCAACTGGCCCATTACCCCCGCTACTTGAAGGCTGCACAAATTCGCCTTGAGCGAGTGCGCAATTCAATTGATCGAGACAAGCAGTTGATGAAAGATGTCATGGATCTTCAATTACACTGGGTCCGTGCCAGTTCACAATTGAAGGGTCAGGAAGATGAAAGCCTGAGCCAGTTCGCCTGGCAACTCCAGGAACTGCGGGTCTCGCTGTTTGCCCAAGAACTTCGTACGCCAATGCCAGTGTCCGTCAAGCGCTTGCAAAAAGCATGGGAAACCATGGCAAGGCGACAACAATAAAGGGAAGGTTTATGAACAACGCAATGTCCATTCTGTTTAACGCGCTGGTTGATTCATTTCGCCCGAAAATGCTGATGTTGACTTTGGTGTCTGTGGCGATTGCATCTGTGTTTTGGTTGGTGGTTATCTGGTTGTCAATTGATCCCTTGGTCAGTGCAGCCACCTGGGCCTTGGGGTATTTGGGCTTTGATTTTTCTGCTGAGGCCTTGGCCACAGATGCTGCATTCATGGGCTGGCTGAAGTTTATTTTGGTCCCATTGGCCGTGTTTGGCTTGTTGTGGCCCATTGTTGCAACCTCGGCAGTGCTGTTGGCAGGTTTGTACGTCACGCCACCCGTGGTCAACTACCTCACAGAACGTGAATTCCAGGGCATCGAAAAAAAGGGTGATTCCGGCATGGTCATGAGCCTTTGGGTCACTTTGAAAGCGGTTGTGATCTTCCTGATTGCATGGGTTGTCACATTGCCTCTGTGGCTGATCCCCGGCATGGCATTCGTGTTGCCTATTTTGCTGACCGCTTATTTGCTGATGGCCGTGATGCGGTTCGATTCTCTCGCCGGGCACGCCACCAAACTGGAAATGAAAGAAATCAAAAAGCGCGACAGTACCTCGGCCTGGCTGATTGGTCTGGTGTGTGCCTTTTTAAGTTTCATACCGCCAATATTGCTGATCATGCCTGTGATGTCGGCTTTGGCCTTCACCCGCCATTACATGGGCTCTTTGGTGCAGGTACGAAACGACAAAACGATCGACATGCCGGTGATTGAATCCAACTAAACAGAAAAGAGCAAAAAAATGGCAGTACCCAAAATAGGCTTGATTGTGGTGGGCGACGAAATTTTGTCAGGCTTGCGGCAAGACAAGCACATCCCAGCGGTTATAGAACGTTTAACAGCGCGCGGCCTACATTTGTCCTGGGTTCAAATGGTGGGCGATGACAGAGAGTTTTTGACGGACACCTTAAGGCGTTCATTCGCCAGTGATCACATCGTATTGAGTTGCGGGGGCATTGGCGGCACGCCAGATGATCACACCCGTCAGGCGGCCGCCCAGGCTTTGGGTTTGCCCATTGTGCGCCATGAAGGTGCTGTGGACTTGATTCGCCAGCGTTGTGAAGAGAGCGGACAGCCCCTGGATGAGTTTCGCCTGCGCATGGCCGATTTCCCGGCGGGTGCAAGCCTGATACCTAACCCCTACAATCGGATTGCCGGCTTTACCGTGGGGCAGCACCACTTTGTGCCAGGTTTTCCTGTCATGGCCTGGCCCATGATCGAGTGGGTGCTGGATACGCTTTATCCACAGTTTCATAATCAGGAGCTTGAATACAAGAAAGCCCTGTTGCTGTTCAACACGCCCGAAGCGCGTATCACACCGGTCATGGAGCAGCTTGAAGCGGCGTACCCGGATTGCAGGCTATACAGCTTGCCCAGTGTGGGTGACAACAAAATGGCACGGCACATCGAATTGGGCGTGAAAGCGCGGGGTGGGGCGGACAAGAAAGAAGTGGTGTCGCAGGTTTTTGGCGAATTACTGAAAATTCTTGAAACCATGCAGTGCAAAGTCGAGTTGCTGGTTTAGGTCTTTAGATAAAAAAAAAGCCTGCCACAATTAAGGGCAGGCTTTGAGAATTCGTTCCAGGAGGAACGAGGAGACATCGTTACAGGCAAAACAGGCTTAAGCTGCTTTGCGGGCCTTTGTAGTGTCTGTGTTGGTGGCTTTGATGGTTGCCTTGGTTGCGGCTTCCACATTGGCTTCCGCCATTTCAACAGCTTGTTTTGTGGCCTTGCTTACGCTGTCGTAAGCAGTATTTGCTGCAGTAATCGCTGATTTCATCAGTGCAACAGCACTTTCTGAACCGGCAGGTGCATTCTTGCTGGCTGATTCGAACAGCTCAACGAATTTTTTGTTGTTCTCAGATACTTGTTCTTCAACCAGCTTGGCCGCTTCAGAAGCGATGCCAGAGGACAGGGAGTACAGGTCTTTGCTGTAGGACACAGCTTTTTCTGACAACGGTTGTGTTACAGATGTGGACACCGCAACGAATTCCTGAATGTCTTTTGCAGAAGACAAGGCTTTTACGGCCTCAACACTGTCTTCCATGTAAGCTTTAACAGCGTTAAGATTCAGTTCAACTACTTTTTCAACGTTGCTGAACGATTGCTGGCTAAGACCCAGGATCTTTTCAAGGTTGGCTTTTTGAACGTCGAGAAATTGTTCGGGGGTCATCATCATAGTTTGCTCCGTCAGGTTTCGTACCACTAGGGTTATTTTTCGACACCGTTTGATGCGGTGCACAAATTGAATTCTACCAAAAAAAATCCCCGTGTCAACAAAAATGTTGCAACGCAATAAATCAAGTTCGTTCTGTTGTATTAATCATGATTGAAGCCTTTTACACCGATGAATTTGTTCTTCCTTTGCCCCAAGGTCATCGGTTTCCCATGGAAAAGTATCGGATTCTTCGGGATAAAGTCGATTTAAGTGATTGCTTTATAAAGCTTTCGGTGCCGTATGCGGCGACGCTCGGTCAATTGGCCTTGGCGCATTGCCCTCACTATATTGAGCGAATAGAAACTGGCAATGTTTCCAGAGATGAACAACGCGATATCGGTTTTCCATGGTCAGAACGAATGGTGGAACGTTCCCGTCGATCCGTAGGTGCCACCGTATCAGCTGTTCGAAGTGCGCTGCAACACGGCGCCTCGGTCAACCTGGCAGGGGGCACACATCACGCCAAGCGAAACAAGGGGGGCGGTTTTTGTGTGTTCAATGATTTGGCGGTGGCTGCACGCGTTTATCAAACCGACTCGATTGCTCGGGTCAACACAAATCAAATCACGCCAAACAATCACAGCCGTGGTTGCAACGTGTTGGTGATTGACCTGGATGTGCATCAGGGCGACGGAACCGCTGAAATTTTAGAGAACGACGACAGTGTGTTTACCTTCTCGATGCACGGTGAGAAAAATTATCCCTTCCAAAAAGAGCGAAGTGACTTGGACATCGAACTACCGGATGGAACTGGAGATGATGAATACCTGGAACATCTTGAAAGGGCGTTGTACCAGATCAACCAGAGGTTTACACCGAACTTGATTTTGTATGTGGCTGGGCTTGATGTTCACCAAGCGGATCGCCTTGGAAAATTATCCTTGAGCGACCAAGGCGTTTTGCTACGCGACCAATTGGTATTGCAGTGGGCCCATAAACGCCAACTTCCAGTGGCTGCGGTGATGGCCGGGGGATATTTTCCTGATCTTGACCATTTAACTGACCTGCAACTTGGGGTAATCAAGCGCTTGGCAGACTATGGTAAGTACCATCAAGAGACCATAAAAACTACCTTGAACTGGTAGATTTAAGAAATCGCTCGAATTAGATGACTTAAAACCCTGTTATCACTCGATCTGGGGCCTTGGCGGTTAACCCAATTCTGCGTAGAATTCAACAAAACATTCGTTCGAATAATAAAGACAACACACCATGATCTACAAAGCATTACTCGGCTCAACATTTCTTGCTTTATCCATGGTGTTAAGCCCCGCTGTAAACGCTGCACCTGATCAGTCTGAGCGTGCGAACCTGAAAGAAGCCCACGATCCCCTGTCACTGAACAGTTCAGTAGCCTTGGTGGCCGACGCCGACTCCCTTGAAGTGCTCTATGCAAAAAATCCATCGGCGGTCGTTCCCATCGCGTCAATTACCAAAATCATGACCGTTGTGGTCACGCTCGAAGCGGGACTTAATCTTGATGAAGTCATTACCATCACCACAGAGGACATTGATTACTACAAAAATACCCGTTCACGATTGAAGCCTGGTAGCGAATTTACCCGCCGGGAACTGATTCACCTGGCACTTATGGCCTCGGAAAATCGCGCTGCATCAGCTTTGGGGCGCAGTTATCCAGGAGGTTTGGCAGCGTGCGTGGCTGAAATGAATCGCCGCGCCGCCTCCCTGCGTATGTTCAATACCAACTTTGCTGAAACCACGGGTCTTTCTGTTGAAAATAAATCGAGTGCCAACGATCTGGCGCGCATGGTCCTGCACGCACAGCGTTTTCCCTTGATTCGTCAGTTTTCAACCGATCCACAATTTTCTGTACAGTCGGGCAAGGGGCAGTTGAATTTCAGAAATACCAATCGTCTGATCAAAAACAAGGAATGGGATATTCAGGTCCAGAAGACCGGCTTCATCAATGAAGCGGGGCGTTGCCTCGTAATGAAAGCCAAGGTCGGCGATCGCAACCTGGTGATCGTGTTGCTGGACGCTTTGGGTTCTCAGGCTCGATTTGCAGATGCAGAACGAATTCGGGAGTATGTGATGGCCGTGGCGCCCAGTGCAGCCACGTACGTAACCAAATAAAATTACAGTCTGAATCGACCACTGGGAGGGGTCACCCGTCCTTGCCAGCCCAGGGATGCGCTAATTCGTTGTGCTGTATGAATAAGCTCTTGAAGCCAATCTTCCTGAATTCGATCAGCTGGCGCAGAAATGGATAAACCTGCGATCAGTTTCGATGAATCGTCGTAGATGCCGGCCGCCATACAACGAACGCCCATTTCAAGTTCTTCGTTGTCTCGCGCAAATCCTTCAGTTCTGACCAGCAGCAGTTCCTTTTCCAGTTTTTCAAGCGTAGTCAAGCTGTTCAATGTAGTGCCGCGCAAGGTAGTTCTCTCGGCGTACAGCTTCAAATTCTCTGGTGATTCATTGGCCAGAAAAAGTTTGCCGGTCGATGTGAGGTGCAAAGGTGCTCGCCCTCCAATTGCACGCACCACCTGCATGCCAGAGCGTTCACTGTAAGCGCGGTCCACGTACACAATCTCATCACCTTGTCGAACCGACAGGTTGACGGTTTGGCCAGTCAGGCGGTGCAGTTTGCGCATTAGCTCGAGAGCAGCATCGCGCACATTCAACCGGGCTTTCACCAGATTGCCAAGCTCGAGTAAACGCATGCCCAAGCGATACAGGCCCGGATCGGTTCGGTCAACAAGTCTGCAGGCCACCAGGTCATTCAAAATTCGGTGGGCAGTGGAGGGGTGCAGTTTGGTGTCGCGCGCCAAGTCTTTTAACGCAACAGGGTCTTGGTGTTCAGCCAAGGCGTCCAACAATTGCATCATTCGTTCAATCACCTGAATACTGGTGCGTCCAATTGACTCTTCGCTCATACGGGGTAGTTCCTTTTCATCCGGTGGGAAGTTTAAACCATATTGTGAAATACGTCACTCGTTATGGTTATCACTACTGGCTGGAAAGCGGCGTGCTGCATACACTTAACAAGTTTTCAGACATTTTGGGGAATTGCCTTGCGCGTCGGTTTGTTTGTTACTTGCCTCGTGGATTCCATGCGGCCCTCTATCGGTTTTTCAACCCTGGAGTTACTGGAGTCGGCCGGTTGTGAGGTAGTGGTGCCTCAGGCGCAAACTTGTTGCGGTCAACCCGCCTGGAATTCAGGCGATCAGGACAGTACGCACAAGCTGGCTCAAAAATGGCTGGCTGAGTTCGAGCAGTTTGACTACGTGGTTGCTCCATCGGGCTCTTGTGCCGGCATGACAAAAACCCATTACACCGAAGTGTTCAAGAACGACCCTGATTTGAAAATGCGCGCGGCTCGTTTGGCTGCACGCACCTACGAGCTCACTGACTTTTTGGTCAATGTGCTGGGCGTGGACAAGGTCAAACTTGGGGTGAGCGAGCTTAAACAGGTCACCTACCACGATTCTTGCAGTGGGCTGCGCGAGTTGGGTGTGCAGAATCAACCCCGTACCTTGATTGGCAAAATGGGTGGCGTTGAAATTCTTGAAATGAAAGACAGTCGGCAGTGCTGCGGTTTTGGTGGCACATTTGCCTTGAAGTATGGTGAGGTTTCCAGCGCAATTTGTACCGACAAGTGCGAGCAGGTACAAGCCACTGGCGCACAGGCTGTGGTGTTGGGCGACCTGGGCTGTATGTTGAATATTGAAGGCCGTTTGCGCCGCATGGGCGACAACACACAGGTGTTGCATGTGGCCGAATTGCTCACGGGCCGCAAGCCCGGTCAAATTTAAAGTGGGGCAGTAACACCATGCAAGTACAAAGCATGTTTTTTGAACGTAAGGCCAGTGAAAAGCTGAATGATCCGCGCTTGCAGGAAAACTTGAAACGTTTGTCTTCAAAGTTTGTGAATGCACGTGCCACCAGTATTCTGGAACTGGAGGATTTTGAAGGCACTCGGTCTGCGGCAGTTGAAATTCGCAACCGAAGCATCAAGAATCTGGACGTGTGGCTTGAGTTGTTTGAACAAAAAGCAGCAGAAACTGGTGCGAAGGTTTTGTTTGCACGCACGCCTCAGGAGGCTGCGCAACTGGTGGTGAAAATTGCCAAAAAGCACAGTGTCAAATCAGTGATCAAATCGAAGTCGATGGTGACTGAAGAAATGGCGCTGAACAAAGCGCTTGAGGCGGCGGATGTGAAAGTGCGAGAAACCGACCTCGGTGAATACATTCTTCAAATCAACGACAACGAGCGCCCCAGCCACATTATTGCGCCTGTGGTGCACAAGGACAAAGAACAGGTGGCTGACCTGTTTGAGAAGCATCACCATTTGCCGCGCAAAACCGACATTGCCGAAATGACCCGTGAGGCTCGCGAAATTTTGCGTCCCCAGTTTTTGGCCGCAGATATGGGTGTAACCGGTGGCAACTTCATTATCGCTGAAACCGGTTCTGTGGCCCTGGTGACCAATGAGGGAAACGAGGGTATGTGTACCATCAACCCCCGTGTGCACGTTGCTATCACAGGTGTAGAGAAAGTAGTGCCTACCCTGGAAGACTTCGCTACGCTGATTCGCTTGCTGCCGCGTTCGGCAACCGGGCAAAGCATTTCAAACTATGTGTCCTTGCTAACAGGCCCGAAGCAGGAGGGTGATCTGGATGGCCCTGAGCACATGTATTTTGTGATTCTGGATGGTGGCCGCACTGGATTGCTGGGCGGTGAGTTTGAGGAGATGCTTCGCTGTATCAAATGCGGTGCATGCATGAACCATTGCCCGGTATACCAAAAAATTGGCGGCCATGCCTATGGGTGGGTATATCCTGGCCCTATGGGGTCTGTGCTCACTCCCAGTTACACCGGCATCGAAAAAGCGCTTGATCTGCCACAGGCTGCCACGCTGTGTGGCGAGTGCCACGTGGTTTGTCCGGTAAAAATTCCATTGCCCGATTTGTTGCGAAAATTGCGGGAACAACAGTTCTCGAGAGGGCTTCGTCCCTGGCAAGAGAAGGCGGCATTCAAAGCGTGGGCTTTTGTGGCTCAACGACCTGCCTTGTATCGGGTGTTGTCACGCATTGGTATCAAGGCCATGGCGTGGTGGGGCAAGCGCAAGGGGGGTATTCATAGTTTGCCCGGAGCAAAGGGCTGGACCGATCAACGTGACTTTCCGGTACCAACCGGTGAGACTTTTTCAAGCTTGTATCAGCAGCGAAAAAAATGAATTGATTGGCGCTGGTGATTGTAATGAAAGCGGCTTTAATCAAGCCGCTTTTTTACTTCTTGCGTAGCTGTGGTTTGCAATTCACGCGAATGGTCGCAGCACATTCGGTTACTAGCTCCGGGCCTTTGTAAATAAGGCCTGTGTACATTTGCACCAGTTTTGCGCCTGCGCGAATTTTTTCGACAGCATGTTCTCCGCTGGAAATGCCCCCTACACCGATGATGGGTATGTCGTCGCCCAGTTCGGCATACAAGCGCTTGATGACATGGGTTGATTTTTCCATTACAGGCTCGCCACTCAGGCCGCCTTGCTCTTCGCAATGCGGAAGGCCAGCCACGCTGCTTTTGTCGATTGTGGTGTTGGTCGCAATGACACCGTCAAAGCCAAAATGGGTTAGGCGTTGGGCAATCGCATCAATTTGATCGTCATCCAGATCGGGGGCAATTTTCAGGGCCATGGGTTTGTACAAACCGTGTTCATCGGCCAGTGCTTTTTGTTTCTCTTTCAGAGAGCCCAATAAAATATCAAGGCTATCGCCGCCTTGCAGGTCTCGAAGGTTCTTGGTGTTCGGTGAGGAAATGTTGACCGTGATGTAAGTGGCGTAGGGATACACCGCTTCGAGCGCAGCCAAGTAATCATCGGCAGCATTCTCGACCGGTGTTACTGCGTTTTTGCCGATGTTGATGCCCAATATGCCCGGGTAATTACTGGCCTTCACATTTCGTATCAGCGTGTCTACGCCCTCGTTGTTAAAACCCATGCGATTAATCAGTGCGTTGGCTTTGGGCAGCCGAAAAAGCCTTGGTTGAGGGTTGCCGGGTTGGGGCTTGGGCGTTACGGTGCCTACTTCAAGAAAACCAAAACCCATTAGTCCGAGTTCGCTGATATAAGCCGCATCTTTGTCCAGCCCAGCAGCCAAACCCACCCTGTTTGGGAAATCGATACCCATCACTTTCACGGGATCCGCCACTGCCTTGGGCGAGAATAGCTTGAGCAAACCGAGCTTGCGCAGCATTTGCAGGTTACTGAAAGTGATGTGATGTGCTTTCTCGGGGTCAAGGGAAAACAGTGCAGGGCGAACAAGCGAATAGGGCAGCAGCATGGCGGTTTTTCAAGTACCGGTAATTTGGATGGAATACCCCGCATTGTAACGGGGAAACCTTGCGCGATTAGCGGATCGGTTCAGCCAATGGTTGCCACGTATTGTCCTGAAGAACCTCTGCAGAAGAAAAGCGGGCCTTGTAAGCCATTTTCTCGCTTTCCTTAATCCAGTATCCCAAATACAGGTAGGGAAGTTCCAGATCTCGGCATTGTTCAATTTGCCAAAGCACCCCGTAAACCCCCAGGCCGCTTCGTTCCTCGGGATCGAAGAAGGTATACACCGAGGATAGGCCATCGGTGAGAATATCGATGATGGAAACCATGACCAATTTGCCTTCAGGGTTTCGGAACTCCACCAAGCGCGAGTTCACCCGGGTTTGCAGCAAGAACTGCGAATACTGTTCGCGACTGTCTTCGTCCATGCCACCGCCATGGTGTCGGGCTGACTGGTATTTCAGGTATAGCGCGTAATGCTCTGAATTGAAGTGCAGGCGCTGTACGCTGGGTTTCAGCTTGGAAAAAGCCTTTACCGTGCGGCGCTGGCTGCGGTTGGTGTGAAACTGAGACACCTTCAGGCGCAAAGGTTTGCAAGAGGTACAACCGTCGCAGTGGGGTTTGTAGGTGAACAGGCCGCTGCGGCGAAAACCCATGCGGACCAGTTCGCTGTACACGTCTGCATTGATTAAATGGCTGGGGGTAGCCACCTGTGACCTGGCCAAACGATTGTCCAGGTAACTACAGGGGTAAGGCGCAGTCGAATAAAACTGCAGCGTGGAGAAGGGCAGTTCCTTAGGTCTGGTCATACGTCCATTTAAGTTCGCGAGGTTCCCAATTCAAGGTGGGCTGCACAATGGAATTCGCCATTTCAGTCTCAAACACCTTTCGGCTTACCGTGCGGGCACCCATAGACATCAAATGCCCGGTGGCCTGCTGGCAATCAATTATGTGCACATTCTGTGATTTTAGCCAATACACAAAATGAGCGAAGGCCACCTTGGATGCATTGGTTTGTGTGGCAAACATGCTTTCACCGTACACCATTTTGCCCAAGGCTACGCAATAGAGGCCTCCGATCAGTTGATCACCTTGCCAGTGCTCAACCGAGTGGGCCAGGCCGCGTTGGTGAAGGGCTGTGTACGCGGCGATCACCTCCTCGGTGATCCAGGTGCCATCCTGGCCTGGTCTGGGAGCTGCGCAAGCACGCATCACTTTCTCGAAGGCCGTATTTAAATGTATGGCGCTACCGGGAGTCGCTTGCATTTTTCGTATCGCTTTGGCCAGCGATCGGTGCAGCTTGAATTCGGCGGTGTACAACACGGCGCGTGGGGATGTGCTCCACCAAAGCACTGGCTCGCCGTGGGAGTACCAAGGGAATATGCCATGCGCATAACTTGTTTCGAGCCAGTCCGCGTTGATTTCCATGCTTGCTGCGAGTAGCCCCGGTGGGTACTCAAGTGCTTGGGTAGTGCTGGGGAATTCGCTTGGAGAGTCCAGCCAAGGTATGGTGGTTTTTGTCATCCGGCCTTGAATTGCGAATCAGTCCAGTCCGTGTGATCGAACACGTCGCCCGTATGCAGTGTGTAGCGACCTGCTTTTCGGTCTGCAAAAAACAGAGTCAATGTTTTTGACACGGTCTTGAAAGCCAACTCATCCCAAGGAATCTCTTCTTCGGAGAACAATTTCACGTCCAGGCTTTCTTCACCTGCACAAAACGTCGGCGTGGGCATCTCAGCCCGGAAGAAAATATGAACCTGCTCGGCACGAATGACATCGAACATGGTGAACAGCGGGCCGAGCTCAACTTTGGCACCAGCTTCTTCCCATGTTTCACGTTCTGCGCCCTGGTGCGTGGTCTCGTTCAATTCCATGAAACCTGCGGGCAGGGTCCAATACCCGTAGCGCGGCTCGATTGCTCGCTTGCACAGTAATACCTTGCCTTGAAAAGTCGGAATGCTGCCCACCACAATCTTTGGATTCACATAGTGAATTGCGTTGCAGCCCGGGCAGCAGCTGCGTAGTCGGTTGTCGCCTTCGGGAATCCGGAGTTCAAGTGGAGTGCCACATGTGCTGCAGTATTTCATTTGTTGTTTGCTTCTATTTTTGTAAAAAACCACTTGCAGTGTACCCGACAAATATGTGTATAATTCGGGCTGCTCAAATTGCTGAGGCAATGCAGGCAGAAGGCAAAAGGAATTAAAAGTTTTGTTTAGAAATGTTCAACAACTTGTTGACAGCTTAAATAAAATAAATAATAATCTTGGTCTTCGCTTCGGGGGTATAGCTCAGCTGGGAGAGCGCTTGCATGGCATGCAAGAGGTCAGCGGTTCGATCCCGCTTACCTCCACCAAAGCACACGGTTTTAGGTCCCCATCGTCTAGAGGCCTAGGACACCGCCCTTTCACGGCGGTAACACCGGTTCGAATCCGGTTGGGGATGCCAGTTACGGCAAAAAGCAGTGATTTCAAGAAGTTGGAATCGCTGCTTTTTTATTTGCCCCTTAGATTCGTATTTGTTACCAAAATCGAGGTGACAATGTTACTAAATTGAGGGAATGACAAGCGCGGTCTGACTTCTTTGCTAAGCGAGGAAACCTTTGCAAAGCAACTGGGGCTCAAACCCGTCAGAACGCCGGTTGAAAGCCCGCAAAGCAACGGCATGGCCAATCGGCCTGACTCGCAAACTGTCATGCGGGAATTGAAGTTGTGGTTTGAGCATTACAATGAAAAGCACCCTCACAGTGCTTTGGGGTAGCCGTACTTATTGATGCAGACAATGCTCAAGCGGCAGTAATAGAGCCTACCTGCCGGACAACAAAACAAGCAGCTTTATTTGAGGCGAAAAAAATAGCCCCATGCCTGGGTGATTTGATACGTACTTTTAAGGATGTGTTTTATGGCTTCATACAAGGTTGTCGATTGTGAGTTTGAATTCGAATGCCCTGTTCAGTGGCGGTCACTGCAGAAAACGCCATTTTCGGACATTCGTTTTTGTTCACATTGCAACAAAAATGTCTTCAAATGTTGAACCGATGAGCAGCTAGAATGGGTCAGAGACAACCGCTTCTGCTGTGCGATAGAGTCTAAGGAGCCGAACGATAGAGATACTGTAGTCCTTACTTTGGGGCTACCCATACTCTCCTCTGAATAAGGCTTTCAACAAGATTGTCTCTATGGTTTGATGGGCAGGTCATCAATGCACTCACCCGAGGAATTGTCCCGCTTAGTACCCCCCATTCATGTCCTCCTCCAACACCATTTTGTCGGTAAATTACGGACAACTTAGCGTTCGATTTTTATACCTCATTCGAAAGACCCCGCTAGTGTGTTGTGTGGGTTCCATCTCTATCAAGGGCTTTGTCTCTCAGGTGCCGTGTAGTAAAAACTTGAGATAAAAAGTTACAGTCTTGGTCTCCACTCGTTGGGAGACAAACAAATTCCCGATACGACATTCATAAACATTCAGTGCATTTGCATGGCAATGTTCGTCGACCTGCTCTTCAGATTGTTCTGATGTAAGTGAATAATTAAGTAGATTCGGTAGTGCGCGTCTTGGTGTCTGTGGGCAGATTATTCTGTTTTCAGAGTACCGACGAGGTGCTTATTTCCTTAATCGTTGGTGTCTGCTAGTGTGTAAAAAAGTGTGAACTCGAAGAAGTTCATCTAAATAAAGTAGTACCACCTGTCATTAAAAAATAATAAAACTCAATTGAATACCAGAACACTGTTTAGTCTCGATTCGGCTTTGGGTCAGCCTTCGTTATTTGGCCGGGCCAGGTTGTCTTTGCTCCTGCTTGCCTTGCTAGTTGGGGTGCCATTTGCATTTGCCGCTGTGCTTTTGGTTAAACAACTTTCTGCCGAGCAGACAGAACAAATGTTGAGTGAACGGGCACCGCTGGCAGCTCAGTTGCTGGAGAGCAACTTATCCAACAAGTTGGAGACACTTGTTAGGTCCACGGCCAATCTTCAAATTGAGCACATCGAAGACTTTAATCAAGCTGCCTTGGCAGAGCTGTTATTGGACTTCGACGCCATCTCATGGGCAGGCATTGCCGACAGCACTGGACAGTTAATCACATCCCATCCCCAAGAAGCTAGAGACGCGGATGCGGGTTGGAGACCGTGGTTTCAGAAAGGCCTGAACGGACCTGTTGTCATTGACCGAACTGAGGCGTCCTTTTTGGTTCAGCACTTTCCAGAGAAGGAACACCCCCACCAGTTCATTGATATGGCTGCGCCTATTCGAAATTCTCAGGGAGCTTCCATCGGTGTGGTGGCTCTGCATTTTGATTGGGAGGCCTACCAGCGCGGTTTTTCTCGTATGTTTAGCGGTCGAGTTCAGGACAAGCAGGTTAGTTATTTGGTTGTTGGGGCAGAAGGTCAAATTCGGCTTGCTTCCGTCTCTGAGCAACATCCAGAACTTGAGCTTGCCTATGCTCAAAATGCCCCAGTGACACCTGCACTGCTTGAGCGTTTTCACATCGCTACATTTAATGGTAATCAGGATGATTTGCTCGAACAGCTTGGGTGGACAGTCTATGTGTTGAAAGACCAAACATCTTCGAATCAAGTGACCGCGTCTGTTGGTTTGGTTGGGCTTATCGGTTTCCTGGTTGGTTTGTTGGGAGCCGCTGCAGTTTTTGTTTGGAGCACGCGAAATATCTCCAAGGTCACTGCTGAGTTTGTAGAGGCGCTGAGTCAAGAGGACAAAGACAAACTTAACCAATTGCGACCAATATTACCGCGAGAGATGGTTCCCTTATCGAGGAAAGCTGAGGCGTTGATTTCCGAGATGCGCAACAAGCAACTCTCTTTGATTGTTGCCTTGGATAAAGCGCGCGGAAGTTACATGGAGGTGAGTCGGATGATTGACCAGGCTCCTTTGGCTATTGCGATGTTTAACAACAAGATGAATTACATCGCTTGTTCGGAGGTGTGGCAAACACGCTTTATTCCAGATGGCGTGCGACCAATTGGCCAGTCCTACTACGAGCTTTACCCACAGGCCACCGAGCAATGGCGCGCAGCCCACGCTGAGGCTTTGGCTGGAAAAATTATCAAGCAGGAAAATGATGTGTGGACTGACTTAACTGGCAACCAGTGCTGGGTCGATTGGACCATTCAGCCATGGCTACAACTCGATGAAACAGTGGGTGGAATCATCATCATCATTTTGGATGTCACCGAGGAGCATCTTTCTAAGGTTGCATTAGCCAAAAGGGAAGAACAGTTCAAGCTGGCCATGGAGGGCTCACACGATGGGCTGTGGGATTGGAACATACAGACCGATGAGTTTTATTTCTCCCCCCGTTGGAAAGGCATGTTGGGTTACGAAGACCATGAAATTGGCGCGAGCACAGAGGTATGGCAGAGTCTCTTGCACCCAGACGATTCTGAGCGTGCGCAGGCGAGCCTGCGAGATTGCCTAGTGAACAGAGAAACAACCAACTTTTTAGAAACTTTCCGCCTGGCGCATAAAGATGGGCATTGGGTGACAGTGTTATCTCGGGCCAAGATTATTCGAGATTCGCAAGGTATGGCCATCAGGATGGTAGGAACCCATCTGGATAGGACTGAAGTAGAGGCGCTTGAAGGTGCGCTAAGCGAGGCTTGGATTAAAGCAGAGGCTGAGACTCAATCCAATGAGGCCAAGTCCAAGTTCCTGGCCGCTGTGAGTCATGAAATCAGAAATCCATTGAATTCCATTGCCGGATTTGCACGATTAATTCGCGATGAGGTAGATAACCCCGAGTTGGAGAACTATGCCCAACTGTTACTTCAGACAACAGGTTCACTGAATCTTATTTTGAATGATTTGCTGGACTTCGCAAAAATTGAAGCAGGGCGCTTTGAGTTGAGCATGGGGCAGTTCAACCTGCAATCCACGGTCGATGAGTTGGCCCAAGGTGCACGGGTGCTTTGCGATGACAAGCAAATTGGATTTAAGTTGGAGAGCGCACTGATTCCTGCGAATTTGTACATCGGTGATGTGGTTCGCGTGAGGCAGATTATTCAAAACTTGCTCAGTAATGCCATCAAATTCACTCACAAAGGCGGTGTGCTACTGAAATTGTCGATTAGTCCATCTGACGGCGATTTTGATTGCGTCACAGTGGAAGTGGGAGACACCGGAATTGGGATGTCGGAAGATAAGTTGCGTGACTTGTTCAAACCTTTTTCTCAGGTGCATGCAGCCGATGGAAACGTGTATGGGGGCACTGGCCTTGGACTCAGTATTGTGAAGTCCCTGGTGGAATTGATGGGTGGACAGGTTAGTTGCGAATCCGAAGCTGGCAAAGGCAGTACGTTCCTTGTTAAGTTCAAATTGAAGCGAAGCGATGAGCTCTACAAACCTGTGGGTACTGCTCAAGACCTAGAAGTCAAAATCAAGCGGCGGGTATTAATTGCGGATGACGCACCCTCGAATCTAAAAATTCTTCAAACCTTCCTTGTAAAGTGCGGACATTTTGTGTGCGCAGCCAGTGATGGTCGAGAGGCCTTAAAACTGCTTGGTGAGCATGAGTTTGATGTGGTGTTACTCGACATGGACATGCCAGGCAAAACAGGTTTGGAGGTTGTTCGTGAGGTCAAAGAAAGTGGAAGTCTAAATAGTCGCGCCAAGTTCGCGTGTCTAAGTGGGCATGCCGCTGAATCCATGAGCGACAGTGCATTAGAAGGTGGGTTCGAGCAGTTTTTCACCAAACCATTTAATTTGGATGATGTGTTGAGTTTCGTGAATCAAGAAATTTGATTAACTATCTAAAAAGAATAATTTCTAATTTTTGAGGCTTAATGTATTGAAATGATTTTTGTTGACAAAATACATTGATATCAAAGAGTAATGGAAAATAATCGCAGTTGTTTATTTGATTTTTGATATTAATTAAAATAGTAAAGTTCTTACTTGAATGGTCATCTAGGCATATTGTTTTGCTAGAAGTTCTTTGACTCCTCCTAGCCAGACTGCACCCTTGGGCACGGCCCACAACTTTTTGTCATGCAGCAGGACGGAGGACATCCCACATGAGATTAGCTTACTACCTAGAGGACAACGACCTTCAACGTGAAGTCATGCTTGAGATACTGCATGATATTTTCCACGATGCTGTCAGTTTCGTTCCCTTTTCTTGCCTAGATGACTTGAAACAAGCCTGTATTCAACAGTTCCCGTGCTTTGTGGTGTCTGACTTGGACGTCGCAGATGCCAAGCCTGCGCAGACTATTGAGTTTTTGAAAACACTCATTCGACGTGACATCCCGGTGGTTGTGGCTAGTGGTCAAGTCGATGACTTTGCTTGGGAGGGAGAACTCGCCGAAGCCATGTTGTTTCCCAAAGGTTCTGGTTTTAAATTGCTCAAACAAATTGCAAGCCAAGTTTTGTCAAAGATTGCTGCGAAAGAGGTTAGGTTAACCTCCGAAACGAAATGAATAGCCTGTGTTTGTTGAGTTGCATCGGTGCCTGCTAACCATGAGTGTGGGGGATTTTTGAACTCCTCACACTCTCTTCGGAGTAACGTTTTTGAGTCGCATTGTTTCAAGTAGGTGGTGTCAAGGCAGTGATTTCATGGTTTAATTGCGGCTTGTGAAACCTGTTGAAGTGGTAACAAACTACGATATTAGCTTGTTACCACTTTTTAAATAAACCAATGAAATCAATGCATTAATGGCGTATCTGCGCGAATCCGGTTGGGGATGCCAAATTTGGCAGAAAACGCTTCTTACCCACAGGGTGAGAAGCGTTTTTTTATTTACGGTTGCGAGGTGACCATGGGTCCGAACTTGAACAAAGCAGTTTTTTTCTCGCTGGCCGTAATTGCCTTGCCATTTATTCAAGGTTGCGCAGTTGCAAGCGCCACAGTGGGCGCTGCCATTTCAATCACTGGCGCTGTGGTGTCAACGGGTATTAAGGTCACAGGCGCGGTTGTTGAAGCTGGAATTGATGCGGTCAGCGATGACGATGAGGAACTCGACGAGTAATTCTGCGAATGAGTCGACAAAAACGCTGACCATCCAAGCGTCCTGTAACTGTTCTTCACTGACTCCAAGTTTCCTATCGTTTACCCCAACAACTGGGGTAGATCCGAACTTATTCACTGCACTTTGGTCTGGTTGAGGGTACTTTCATACGTGATAACCTTTCTCGTCGCATTTGCAGTGGAGCCTCTGGCTTGATTAAACGTCTGGTTTATTTTCTCGTTCTCGTGCTCCTGATAGGAGCCGCTTACTCGGTCTCTCAAACATTGCTTGGCAATCAGTCGACCAATGCGCCCAATCAGGGCAGCAAAGGCGCCGCACCCAAGGTGTTGGTCGAGGTGGTGAAGCTTGAGTCAACCGCAAGTACGTTTGGTGCAATTGCAACCGGCTGGGCTGACAAATCTGCTGAAGTGTTTGCAATCGTTGACGAAAAGGTTACTCAGGTTTTGTTCAAGCCACAGCAGAAAGTCAACAAGGGTGACTTGCTGGTTCAACAAGACGATCGAGAAGAACAGCTCGCGCTTCGGCTTGCTGAAGTACAACTGAAGAACACCAAAAGTTTACTAGACAGATACAAACAAGCGGTAGGCAAGGGTGCTGTACCACAAACCCAGGTCGATTCGGCCCAAGCCGATTATGAGGCTGCCCAAGTGGCTGTTGATCAGGCAAAGCTTGCCATTTCCAATCATCAAGTTCGAGCTCCTTTTTCGGGTGTTGTCGGAATTACCGACATTGATCCTGGTCAGCGTATCGGTCCGGGCTTATTAATTACGGGAGTTGATTCCCGCGAAATCATCTACGTCGATTTTGATGTGCCAGAGGCATTGGTCGGACAATTGAACGCCAACAATCTGGATCAGATTGAGGTAATTGCCAGCACACCCTCAGTACCGGGACAGGAATTCAAGGCACGCGTGGTCGCTTTGGACAGTCGCCTGGATGCGGAAAAAAGGTCACTGCGGGTTCGGGCAAATATCCGTAATCCTGACGATGTGCTAAGGCCCGGCATGTCGTTTTCAGTGCAAATGGCAGTGAAAGGTCAAATGCTGGCCTCAGTACCCGAAATTGCTTTGCAATGGGATCGGGAAGGCTCTTATGTCTGGATGATACGTGACGGAAAAGCGGATCGTGAAAACGTGCGTGTGGCGGACCGCCGGCAAGGTCGAGTGTTTCTTGATGGCAATATCAAGGAGGGTGAAATTGTGGTGGTCGAGGGCGGTTTGCGGCTTGCAGAAGGCGTAGTCGTCGAGCAAGTCGAGGACCCCTTGCAATGAGTCGCGCCACCGACGGGTTGACCGCACTGGGTCTGAAAAGACCCGTGTTGATTGTGGTGCTGAATTTGCTGATCATGCTGGCTGGTATTGTCAGTATGTTTGGAGTCGAGGTGCGTGAGTTGCCCGACATTGACAGGCCTGTGGTGGTTGTTAGGGCGGTTTACCAAGGGGCTTCCCCCACCACAATGGATGCTGAAGTGACCTCCAAGGTTGAGGGCGCGGTGGCCCGGGTTTCTGGGGTGTTGCGAATTCAAAGTTCAAGTGAAGAAAACAATATGCGTGTACGCATGGAGTTTTCACCCGATGTTGATGTCAACGTGGCTGCGAATGATGTCCGGGAGGCTGTCAGCCGAATTACCAACCAATTGCCAGAAAACCTGGATCAACTTTTGGTGATCAAAGCCGACGACGACGCAAGGCCTGTGGTTCAGCTTGCCGTATACAGTAATACCCTGGCGATGCAAGACCTCGCCGAACGAGTTGAGCGCGATTTGGTGCCAGCTTTTGTTTCAATCGACGGTGTGGCTGATGTGCCATTGAATGGTAGCCAACCACGCGTGTTACGTGTGCTTCTGGACCCCGCAAAACTGGCCCGCTATGGCATGGTGGCCACTGACGTGCTTGCCAGCCTTGAAACCATGAATCTTGATGTACCTGCAGGAAGCTATCTTTCCGGCAAGCAGGAACTATTGGTGCGTGCAAACGCCTCCACCATCGATACTGAAGCGATTAATTCCATATTGATCAAAAATGGCGTGCGGGTTCGCGATGTGGCGGAGGTTTACTATGGCCCCATGTCAGCTGAATCGTATTCTTTGCTGAACGGCAGGGCCGTGGTGGGTATGGGCGTGTTACGCCAGGCGGGTGGCAATACCATCGCCATTGCCAGCGATGTCAAAAAACGCATGACAGAAATCAATGCGCAGTCCAAAGACCTCCAAGTTATTATGATTTCCGACGACTCGGTATTTATCAAAGGTGCCTTGCAAGAAGTATTGATGTCATTGGTGTTTGCAGTGGTGGTGGTGCTTGTCGTGATTGCCTTGTTTTTGGGGCAGTGGAAGGCAGTGCTAATTCCTGCGGTAACCATGCCGGTGTCACTGGTCGGCACTCTGGCCGCAATTTGGTTGGCCGGCTTCTCGGTCAACATGCTGACCTTGCTTGCCTTGGTATTGGCCACAGGTTTGATTGTCGACGACGCCATTGTGGTGCTTGAAAACATTCAGCGTCGCAAAAAGCTGGGTGAAAGTATCACCGTGGCTTCCGTGTTGGGTACGCAACAGGTTTTCTTTGCCGTAATCGCCACCACTGCCTCTCTGGTGGCGGTGTTTTTGCCCATCGCTTTCTTGCCGGGTGAAACAGGGCGCCTGTTCAGGGAGTTCGGCATGGTTCTGTCCATGTCCGTGATTATCAGTACTTTTGTTGCCTTGAGCTTGTGCCCCATGCTGGCTGCAAAACTGTTGAAAGACGATGCACCTGCTACGGGTCAAGCTGCTCGATTCATGGGCTCACTACAACATTTTGGTGATCGAATTGCGAACGCTTATTTTCGTACTCTGGATGGGTTTCTGAAGCATCGTTTGGTGTTTCTGTTTGTGTTTTTGGGTATTGCCCTTGCTGGTGGCCTCACATTTACCTTGTTGAATCAAGAACTGGTACCCCCCGAAGACAGGGGGCGTTTGGTGGTGGATTTCACAGGCCCGGACGGTGCTTCACTCGAATACAGTGGCAGACAAGGGCAGATCGCAGAGAACATCATGAGGCCCTATCAAGCGCAAGGGTTGATCACCGACATGTTCACCATCGTGGGGCGGTACGACAAGAACCGAGTTGCCATACAAGCCAATTTGGCAGACTGGGGGGAGCGTGACACCACTCAACAGGAACTTGCAGCCAAGTTGAGCAAGGAACTTTCAAGTATTCCCGGCGCGCAAGTGCGCTTTCAAAATGAAAGCAGCTTGAACATTCGAGGTGGGGGTGGCGGTTTGCAAATTGCCTTGTTGGGCGATGATTACGATGTACTGGCCAACAATGCTGATTTACTGGCTGATGCCTTGATCAAGCAAATTGATGTTGTTCAAGATGTGCGTGTTCAATATGACACCTCCCAGCCTGAACTTGGCTTTGAAATCGATCGCGAGAAGGCCAGTGATTTGCAGGTGCCGGTGAGCCGGGTCACTCAAACTTTGCAGATCATGGCTGATGAATACCAATTGCTTGATTTGAGTGTTGGAGACCAAGCGGTTCCCGTCATGCTTGGTTCAAGCAATGGTAGCTTGAATTCACCGTTTGACTTGTTGAACATTTACACAAGCAGTGACACCGGGCAGCTTGTACCTTTGGCCTCGATGATCAAGGTGCAAGAACGTGGTGTGGCCGCAGAACTTGACCGCCATGCGCAGCGCAGGGCAGTCGAACTGAACATTGGTATACCGCCGGGTACCGACCTGGGCACCACCATGCAGCAAATACGTGCGGTTGCAGACGGTACTTTGCCTTCTTCGGCCACTTTGATCTTTTTGGGCGAAGCCGCCACCCTCGAAGAAACCTCCAATGAAATGCTGATCACCTTCGCAGTCGCACTGATTGTGGTGTTCTTGGTGTTGGCCGCTCAATTTGAAAGTGTTGGTAGTGCTTTGGTGGTGATGTTTACTGTGCCGTTTGGGTTAGCAGCAGCAGTGTTTGCTCTTTTAATTACCAACCAGTCGCTGAATTTATTCAGTCAAATTGGTTTGGTGTTGTTGATTGGCCTGATGACCAAAAATGCGATTCTGCTGGTTGAACTGATGGATCAACTGCGTGATGAAGGGCATAGCATCGAATCTGCGATTCGGGAGGGCGCACGGATGCGACTTCGTCCAATTGCGATGACTGTGCTCTCTACCTTGTTGGGGGTTCTTCCATTGGTGCTGACTTCAGGGCCCGGTGCAGAGGCACGCGAGGCGATTGCCTGGGTTGTTTTGGGCGGCTTGGGATTGTCCACGTTGTTTACCTTGTACCTAGCACCCATGGGCTACAGTTTTATTGCGCCATTCATGCGGCCGAGGGCGCATGCAGCAGAGTTGTTGGACAAAGAAATTGAAGACTACGAGGCAAATGCGAAAAAGGTGGAGGTCAAAGCATGAGGCTCGCCACCCAGATAATCGGTGTTGTTTTACCTTTCGTATTTTTATCCGCCTGCGCGGTTACTACGCCAAAGCTTCCCTCGACTGAAACGAAACCGCCTGAACAATTTGTTGCTCAAGATATTCTTCTGAATCTGAGCAGTGTGAAAGACGCTGGAGTGGCGGGAGTACGTTGGTGGGAGGGGTTTAATGATCCAGTTCTGAATGAATTGGTAAGCACAAGCATACAAAACAATTTTCAAATTGCTGCCGCTGCTGCGCGGGTGAAAGAGGCCCGTGCGCTTCTTGAGCTGAGTGAGGCTGGGGACTCTTTATTGGTTGAACTGGATGCTGAAGTCAGTGGCCAAAAATCAGATCGAGACAACAATACTTCCAGCAGTACTGGCAGTAACAATGCGCGGGATGAGCGCAGCGCCTTGTTGGGTTTGGGGTTTACTTTGCCCATTGATTTGGCTGGCCGGGTGGAGAATGAAGTTCGTGCGGCGGCTGCCAATTTAATGGCAGAGCAGGCCGGTTTGCGGGCGCAAATTATTGAAACCAGTACGGCGGTTGCCCAAGAATATTTGAGTTTGCGTGGTAATCAAAAACAATTGGCAATGCTCAGAGAATCCGTTGAATTGCAAGAAAAAACGCTTGCGATTGTTCAGGCTCGATTTGAAAGTGGTTTGTCGCCCGAGCTGGACGTTCGACGGGCAGAAACATCCGTGGAGAACCTGCGAGCGAGTATTGCTCCCTTGCAGCAGGCTTTACAAGATTCTCGTCACCGTTTGGCCACTTTAAGCGGTCAGTTTCCCGGGGCTTACGAGCAACTGCTCAAGCCCGAAGGCGATTTACCGGAGTATGGTCTGGGCATTCCGGTGAGCGTGCCTTTTCAGGTGATTCAAGCACGCCCGGATGTTCAATTGATGCAGGCCCGATTTGCCCAAGCCGCCGCTGATGTAGGCGTGGCGCAAGCTGATTTTTACCCCAGTATTGAATTAATGGCCAACATACAAATTGGCAGCACTGCGATCAATTCAAATCCGGCTACCAGCATTTTAATAGGGTCCCTCGCGGCCTTGTTAAACCAGGTTGTGTACGACGGTGGGACACGAGATGCTCGATTGAACGCAGCCGTGGCTCGTGCTGAGGGTGCCTTGGCGGAGTATGAGCAGGTACTGAGGGTAGTTACCCAAGAGGTTGAAAATTCACTGACTGCAATTGATTCTTCGGCTTCAAGGCAAACCGCGCTGGGCAAAGCTGTTATATCGAGTAAACGGAGTTTCGAGCAGGCGGATGCCCTTTATCAGCTTGGCTTGGTGAGCTTTCTGGATGTAGTCGATGCGCAGCGTGTTTACGCAAATGCTGAACAGGCTTTGGCCACGGAACAAACCAATTATGCAACTTTGATTGCTGGTTTGTTCCGTGCGCTGGGAGTGCAGTCGTAATTAAAACCGCTCGGTGAAACCAATACCAAAAAAGTGAGTGTCCAGTTGCACGTTGCCCTGAAAGTCGCCACCGCGTACTTCGGCTGGTGTTATTCCGGTGTTGTTGCCAACTGGCGCGGGATCTGTGTCCAGTTTTTGGTATGCAAAGTGAATGCTGGTGTCGCGGCTTAAATCGAACTGGCCACCAAACGCGAAATACTGCCGATCGCTGTCCGGCAAAATCGTGATTCGGGTGGCATCATCAATAACGCTGTTTTCAATTGCATAGCCCGCCCGCAAGGTCAGCCTTTTGTACAACTTGTAATTCAAGCCAACCCTGTAAGACTCTGCCGCGACAAAATTTTGTGGAATGTTTTCAAGGGTTCTACCATTGCTTTCGCGCACGAAGTTCAGGGTGGTCACCGAGAAATCCTGGCGCGTGTAGGTGGCCATCAAATCCAGTTTGGGTGTGGCATGGTGAAACACGGAGAGTCGCAACTCATCGGGCAGAGAAATTTCCTGTTTGATGATTTGCTCTGGTGCCAAATCCCCGGCAGCCTCCGGGCCGTTCACGCCCAAGGCGCTGAATGCAAGATTATTGATGAAGCTGTCACTATTCAGGAAAGCGCGAAACGCAGCTTGTTCTGGCGAATCGTCGAGCTTGAATTTTCCACGGTTACCCGTAAATTCGGTTTTTGGTCGATATGAAATACCCACTCGAGTGTTTTCTGTAGGCTCCCACAGGCCACCCAGCTGTGCATTGAAAGCCCACCCAAACATGCGCAAACCCGCATTGCTTTCACCTGGAATGGGTGGGGCTCCGGCAAGTGCGCCCACTGGACTTTCTAGCAAAGCGACTGCAGCTGGTCCCCCTAGCGCTTCCACAGCTTCACGGTAATTCAGTTTCAACTTGATAGACTGAAAGTAACGCTCATACGATCCGTTCAAGCCCCAGGACAAAGTAGGGCTTAATTTGTAACCAAAACCCAGATTTAAACGTGTCACTTTGAAATCGATGTCACGACCCTGATTGCGTCCCGGAAAGTTTTCATCGTAGTGAATCACCAAGCCATGAGAGGCGGATGCACCAAAACCCATCACCAGTTTCTCGTTGATTGGAATGGCAATAAACAGATTGGGGGCAAGCGCTGCTGCATCGTAGCCGTCTTTACGACTAAACACTTGGCCGTTTTGGCCTTGTGGTGCACCAGAGTCTGCACCATCATTGTTTTGTGTTGATGTGTAATCCGTGCCGATTGCAATAACAGCTGCACCTTGAGTCAATTCAGCACGTTTAAAGCGTGTAAGGGCGGCTGGGTTGGCAAACAAAACCGATGCATCACCCGCTTCGGCGGCCTGTCCTGCCGATGCATTTCCCATTGCACTGATGCTCGTGGCGTCAAATGCCGTACCACCTGCATGGGCCAAGTTGCAATAGGCCAAACTCAGCAGTGTTGCAGTGGCTACACGGGTCAATGGGAAAAGGGAATCCGTCCTTCGAGCAGAAGAATGCATTGGTATTGTCTCCGGTATTGTGGTCAGTGCACTTGCGAGTTGTAGTAGCTCGAAGTAGTGACTTTTATGTAGTCATTTCAGTGTATCACCAAAGCTAAAAAATGTTACTTTCAAGTATTGAAGTAGAGTGGTCACTCTAAAAATGGGCTTGGGGCTTGATTCTTCACCTCAAACGTGTACCCACCCACAATGGGGTTAGTCCAATCATGCAATGCAGTAAAACTCAAGATGATCGTTAATTGAAGTAGGTAATATTCTGTATGGAAGGGGAGTGTCATGACGCGTATTGGCTCAAAACAGCTGGCATTGATGGCACTTGCTATGTCAACAGGATGTTTTTATCTCGGGGCCTCAAGTGCCGCGGAACCGCTTGCATTGAAAGCCAGCGGAATGCTTGCCAAACGTGAAATCGTACCTTCTACCAATCAAGACACAAAAAAATCATTAACGAGCCTGTTGGGCAAAGTCAATTTGTTCAAAGGTGTACTGGTAGACGAGGGCACGGTTGTTCAAAACAAGCGAAGCGAATCCAAAGCAGGTTTAGTCGTTTCCGAAACACAAGCAGATTCCTCAATCAAGGCGATTTACGGCGGTCTGCAGGTTTCACTTCAGGAAAATTTAAGTCTTGTTTACACCCCTGGCCGCTTGTCCAGCGCAACGCTGAACAGCGAAAGTCAAGGTTTGTATTTACTCACCAATCGCGGTGGTTTGGCCAATTGGTTCTTTGGCGTGGAGTCCAGCACGTATTCAACTGCAGCTGACTCACGCCGTGTTTCGAATTCAGCACAGTTTGGCGTTATCGTCAGCTTGAATTGAACCGGTGGGATGAGAAGTCTTGATCTCTAGACGCTCTGAATACGATTATTGAACAGTCTCGCCGTGCCGACCCGAACCTTCCTTGAATGCGGTTGCGCCTTCAACAGTTTCACCCGATGTGAGAGTGTTTAACCCAAACTCAAACTCTTCTTCAAGCGCTTCACGTTCACCAAATCCCCATTGAGTCAGCACGCTTTGCCGGTCATTGCGCATGCAGGTTTGTGGGTGTTTGCACAATAGACCGGCCAGCTCGATTGCACCCTCCAGGGCTGTGCGTTCTTTTTCCAGCCGGTTGGCCAAACCCCATGAAAAGGCTTCCACAGCGTCGACAGGGCGACCAGTCAAGATCATATCCATTGCCCGGCTTTGACCAATCAGGCGTGGCAAACGCACTGTTCCGCCATCGATCAATGGCACACCAAAGCGTCGACAAAACACACCAAACACTGCAGTGCTGTCTGCAACTCGCATATCGCACCAGGCAGCCAACTCCAGTCCACCCGCCACGCAGTAGCCAGACACCGCAGCAATCACTGGTTTGCTCAGTTCCATTCGACTGATTCCCATGGGGCCGGCGCCATGTCTTTCCATACGGTTCACGCGACTGGGGTCACCTGACGCAACAGCTTTCAGATCAGCGCCTGCACAAAAATTGCCCCCTTCCCCTGTGAGGATCGCAACACGTGCTGTCGCATCGGTTTCAAACGATTGAAATGCTTTTTCAAGCTGATCGGCGGTGTATCGATCAACACAGTTGCGAGCTTCGGGCCGATTGATGGAAATCTTCCAGATCTCGCCTTGCTGTAAGATCTCGATGTTGACGGGTTCTTCTGTTTTGCTGTCCATCATGCGCCCTTTGTTAGATTTTGAATTGAACACAACCACCAGCATACCGCGAGTTAAGTCGCTGCGGCTGCCTGCGCGTTTGGTGAGCACTCGAACCGGACTTTATTTTGAATGGGGCATGAAAGCCCGCGCAAAACTGGCTGAGTCTTGTCTTGTCGTGTTGTCGGATGAAGCAGCATGGAATTTGAAAGCGGATTTGATGCGCTCATTGTGGCAGGCCCCACCAAGCATTCAGGTTCCTGATAGTTTGGTTGGTACTCAGCTTGACTTTCCGCTTGAAGCCGCCAGCCTGAACGACATTCAGCGGGCCTGGACCAGCGCAATTCGCCGACGCTACGGTGCCGGTGTGTTTAAGCTTGCTTTGCGAATTGTCCCCAAACACACCACCTTGCTTGATTTAAGCCAGGTGGCTGCATTTAAATCCATGCTTCAGGACAGGCTGGACGAGAATCATTCTTTGGCACCATTGTTGGCTCAAGACCGCGGCATGTGGAGTAATTTGCCCAACTGGCAGCTGGTCAAAAACCGTATGCTGGCTCAAGGTATAAATCAGCAAACATGGCGGTGGTTAACACGTCAAAAAACGGCCTATATCGCCCGAATCAACTGGGGGCAACTAAATCACTTGAGCTGGGCAAACTTTCACGCTGCACTGGATCGAAAAATCCCGATTTCCTGGGTAGACAAGCAAACGGCAGCCTTGCTGGGTTTTGGTGGTCTGAGTACGTGGCTCAGGCGCAATCACGAGAATTTGAACACGGTTGCAGCGTTGAATATTCTGAGGGGAACCCGGCTAGCGCTGGAGCGCCGTGAGAGCAATTTGAAGCTTGAACATCGAAGGGAACTTGAATTGGAGGAGTTCCCGTTGATTGCAGACTGGTTGCTTGGCAGTGCAGCCAGCGCAACCAAACGCCCGGTGATTATTTCTAGAAACTGGACCTATGACACCCTAATGGCTCGCCAGGCACATTGGCATTTGATTGAACTTGACTTGGACCTGGGGCGTCAGAACGTATTTTGGCCCGAAATTCTGGGCATGGGCAGTTTGGGTGAAAACATTGAGTTTATTGAATTGAACTCGTTGAATGCTTTGCTAAGCGAGGCCAAAAAAATGCACCATTGCGTGCCTTCTTACATCGACCGTTGCATGGCGGGCGACATTTGTATTTTTCACTTGCAGATCAAGGGACACACCCCACAACGTGGCACGCTTGAATTGCGACGGGTGGGCGCCAACGCTTGGCAAATCAGTCAGTTGAAAGGGCCATGCAATGCGCCGGTTTCAAGTCAGTTATGGAGCGCTGCTCACCTGTTGTTAAGTCGTGCGAATTAAGCTGGAGTCTTGTTTGGATTCAAGCGGCCTGATTGTGCTGACCTGCGTAGGCTTCTTCGGCTTCACGCAACGCTTTCCTGGCTTTTGCAGAAAACTCGGCAATCGAAATGTCGTGAGCCTGAAAAATGATCATCCGTGCATACAACTCGGCCAAACACGCAGCCTGGGGACAGAGTGTCATGGTGTCTCGGGATGACGGGTATTTTGAACGCCAATAATTGATTGCGCGCTCAAGTTCAATAATGGAAATTTGCTGTTGCGCTTGCGCTGGCATATTTACACCTGCTTGGTTATTCCTGAATTCAAGTATAAACCAAAAAGCTGTTGTTATATACAGTAAAAAGTCAGAGTACGCGCTTTAAGAAATTGGCAATTTCCACCACCTCTTCACCGCAAACCGAATGGGCCATGGGATAGGTGTGCCACTGAATTTCAACTCCTTTGTCCTGCAGCAACTTGACCGCTTTTTCACCGCGCTCCATGAGCACGATATTGTCTTGCTCGCCGTGCGCGGCCAGCATTGGAACGCCCAGATTAATCGGGTTTAACTCAGCATCCAGCGCGTTTTCACAAGGCAGGTAAGTGGACAAGGCAATTAACCCTGCAAGTTTGTGCCGTGTGCGCAAGCCAAGCTGGTAAGTAATTGCGCCACCTTGTGAGAAACCGGCCAGTACGATTTGCTCAGGCTTGAAACCCAATGCAATCTGGTCGTCGATCAATTGCTCAATGGCTGCCTGACTTTGCCGTATTCCACCTTCATCTTCCTGTCGTTGCAAATCGACATTCTTAATATCGTACCAAGCGCGCATGACATAACCGCCATTGATGCTGACCGGGATTTTTGGCGCATGGGGAAATACAAAGCGGGTGTCGGGCAAACCCATTTGCTCAAGCTCTTTGACAATCGGCACAAAGTCGTAACCATCTGCACCCAAACCATGAAGCCAGATCACACAGCCAGAGGGTTGGGGACCCGTTTCAACGATGACGCATTCGATTTTTTCGCTCATTGTGTACTTCCTTCAGCGGGTTTTCGCAGTGCAGACTTCGGGCGAAACGCCTTGATCACAGCTTCATTGGTTTCCATGTAAGGGCCACCGATCAAGTCGATGCAATAGGGCACAGCGGCGAATATACCTTTCACAAGGCTATTGCCTTCCTTGTCTTTCAAACCTTCCAGGGTTTCAGCGATGGCCTTGGGTTGACCTGGCAAATTCAAAATCAGGCTTTCACCTCGAATCACAGCGACTTGGCGTGACAGAATCGCCGTGGGTACAAAATGCAGGCTGATTTGCCGCATTTGCTCGCCAAAGCCAGGCATTTCCTTGTGAGCTATGGCCAGTGTCGCCTCAGGTGTCACATCGCGTTTGGCTGGGCCGGTGCCACCTGTGGTGCAAATCAAATTGCATTGCTGCTCGTCAGCCAGTTTTTTCAAGGCGTTTTCAATGTCGGCCTGTTCGTCGGGAATCAAAACCTCGACAAACTCAATCGGGTTCTGCAATGCGTTTTGTAGCCAGGTTTTAAGGCTAGGAATGCCTTGATCCTGATAAACACCAGCGGATGCACGGTCACTGACCGACACCAAGCCAATTTTTACAGCGTCAAAAGTCATGCTTCATCTTCCTCGGCTTTTTCCTCGATCAAACGATAAATGATCTGAAACAACTGTCGAAAATTTCGGGGGGCTTTTTTGGCTGCACGTTCCTGAACAGCTTGCCGAATAATCGGGTTCAGGTTCTCGCGCGCGGCGGCTGGATAACTTTCAATGAAAGTAGCCAGCAGGCCTGGCTCTTCAATCAAGCGATCACGCCATTGCTCGGCCGCATGCAAGTGCAGCACTTTCAATTTTTGTTCTACGGTTTCGCCGTTCACCCAGGCTTGAACTTCCTCGTGCTCTTCATCACGCATCAGTTTGCCAATGAACTGCATTTGGCGTTTTTTTGCGCCAAATGATTTGCATTTGTGAAATTCAGCAATCTCGAGAAGCAGGCGTTCTCCGATCGGTGCCCGTTTGACTTTGTCGTAGGGCATTTCGCACAAGGTTTTGCCCAAATCTTGCAGGGCCAGCATGTCTCGCTTCACCGAGGACTTGCTGGGGCGATCATATTCTTCAAACTCGCCCTGTTTTTCGTTTTCTGGTTCCATGGGCTGTATATTAGCCATTTTTGGCAGCATTTTTCGCAGGGCAATATGGGCTTTAGCTTTAAATCCGAGACATTTCAGGAATTAACCGAATACGCATTGAAAAAAGCCAAATCGCTGGGGGCAACCGATTGTGCGGTGGACATCAGCGAGGCTGTGGGTCAGTCCGTCAGTGTGCGCATGGGTGAAATTGAAACTATTGAGCACACACGTGACAAAAGCTTTGGCGTCAGCGTGTTCAAAGGCAAGAAAAGGGGCAATGCGTCGTCGTCAGATTTCTCGCTAGAGGCCATCGATTCCGCCATTCGTGCCGCTTTGGACATTGCCAAATACACGGCCGCTGACAAATTTGCCGGTTTGCCTGACGAGGAGAATATTTCGAAGCGTCACCGTGATCTGGATTTGTATCACCCCTGGAACTTGAGCACAGGAAAGGCGGTAGAAAAAGCCCTGGCGATGGAACAGGCGGCATTTGATGTCAGCAAGCATATTCGAAATTCGGATGGCGCCAATGTGTCCACAGAGTCTGGCCACTTCTATGCGGCCAACAGCAAGGGCTTCAAGGGCGGTTATCCGTATTCACGTCACTCCTTGTCAGTGTCGCCCATTGCGCAGGCCAAGAAGTCAAAAGACAGCCCCATGCAGCGTGACTTCTGGTATTCCTCCGAGCGCAAAGCCAAAGACCTGGCCAAGCCCGCAAAAATTGGTGCCTACGCGGCACAACGTGCCTTGGCTCGCTTGGGTTCCAAGCCCATTACGACCCGCAATTGCCCGGTCATTTTTGAAGCCCCAATCGCCGCAAGTCTGGTAAGCCATTATGTGGGTGCGGTGTCGGGCTCCTCTTTGTACCGCAAAACCAGTTTTTTGCTGAACTCATTGGGCAAACCCGTTTGGGCTCCGCACATCACCATCAAGGAAGACCCTTTCATCGAGGGCGCACATGGAAGTTCTCCGTTTGATGAAGAAGGTGTAAAGGTAAAGGCCCGTACGGTGGTGAAAAAGGGCGTGTGCAACGGCTACTTTCTTTCAAGTTACTCGGCTCGAAAATTGGGCATGGAGACCACTGGCAACGCGGGTGGCACGCACAACCTGATTCTCAGCTCGACCAAAACAGTCTCGGGCGGTCTTGACGCACTGCTCAAAACCATGGGTACGGGCTTGTTGGTCACCGAGATGATGGGGCAGGGTGTGAATGGTGTCACCGGCGACTATTCACGCGGTGCCTTTGGCTATTGGGTAGAAAACGGCATCATTGTTCACCCGGTTGAAGAAATTACAATCGCAGGCAATTTGAAAGACATGCTGGCCAATATTGTTGCTGTGGGTGACGATGCGTATTGGCGCGGCAGTAAACATGTGGGCAGCATTCTGATTGAGTCAATGACAGTAGCCGGGAATTAAAAGAACTAAAAAGGAGACCAAGCCATGGAACGTCGTTCCTTTCTTAAAAAGGCGAGTTTGGGCGCTGCCGCCACCGCAACAGCAGCATCGGGAACGTCTGCTTTGGCTGCTGACGGTCCCAGTGTGCGCTGGCGCCTCACCTCCAGTTTCCCCAAAAGCCTGGACGCGCTGTGGGGCGCTGCACCTCAGTTGGCCAAGCGCGTGTCTGAATTGACAGGTGGCAAGTTCGACATTCGCCCTTTTGCGGCTGGCGAGATTGTGCCTGGCCTGCAAGTGCTGGACGCAGTGCAGCGTGGTACGGTGGAGTGTGGGCACACAGCTGGCTACTACTATGTGGGCAAAGATGCTGCGTTTGCATTTGAAGCAGGCTTGCCCTTCGGTTTGACCGCTCGCCAACAAAATGCATGGCTTTATCACGGTGGTGGTTTGCAAATGACCCGTGAATTTTTGAAAGACTACAACATCATCAATTTTCCGGGCGGTAACACAGGCACCCAAATGGGCGGCTGGTGGCGCAAGGAAGTCAAAAACCTGAACGATCTGAAGGGCTTGAAAGTTCGAATTCCGGGCTTTGGCGGCAAAATCATGGCAGCCTTGGGCGCTGTACCGCAAACCATAGCCGGTGGCGATATTTACCCGGCTTTGGAAAAGGGCACGATTGATGCTGCCGAATGGGTTGGGCCATATGACGATGAAAAACTGGGTTTTCAGAAGGTGGCCAAGTTTTATTACTACCCGGGGTTTTGGGAGCCAGGCCCGTCATTGAGTTTTTATGTCAATCTGGACGCCTGGAGCAAACTGCCCAAGAGTTATCAGGCTGCACTGGAAGTAGCTGCGGCCGAGGTGAATATCACCATGACAGCTGAATACGATGCAAAAAACCCGGCTGCATTGAATCGATTGATTCAATCGGGTGCGCAACTTCGAATATATCCCCGCGATATTCTGGATGCCGCCTACAAGGAAGCCGAAAAGCTTTACGCCGACGAATCCAAAAATAATCCAAAATTCAAGAAAATATTCACATCGTGGAATCGTTTCCGCAACGATCAGAACAACTGGTTCCGGGTTGCTGAAAATTCCATGGCCTCATACTTACCCAGATCGAAGTAAGTTTTTGACCTACGCAAGAGGGGTCAGATATAAAGAGCGGCTGACTGGCCGCTCTTTTTCGTTTAATGGAACCAAAAGCCCGGCACAAGTCACCCAACGCAGTGTCGCCCCTATCGGGGTTGTTCGCACTTCTTTTGGCTGTCGTAATGAATGGCAAGGGCTCTATTCACTTCTGAACGACAGTTTCTGACACTTGACTTGTATGGGACAAATTTATGTCGACTCCTAATCAGCTACGCGTATTTATTATTGACGATCACCCAATCATTGCCATGGCTTTGCGCGACATTATGAACTCGCGTTATACCGATCTTGAAGTCAAACTGTTCAGCCGCATTGGGCCTGCGCTTGAGCACAGCCGTTTTGAGCAACCAGACCTGGTGTTGCTTGACTTGGGCCTGCCCGATATGGCGCCTGAAAAAGTGCTTGAAACCGCGCTGGAAACTTTTGATTACAGCCGCACGCTGGTCATTTCTGGCAATGAAGAAATTCTGGGTGATATGGCTGACGAGTATCCAGAAACTGAATTTGTATCCAAAGGAATTACCCAAGATCGTGTGCTTAGTGTGTTGGACAGCATGGTTTTACGCTTGCGCCGCAACAACTGGACCGATCAAATCAGTCAAAAAACACAAGCCGCAAGCGGGTTCACGATTGGTCAGCGAATGGCCCGAATCACTGAGCGGCAAGTGTCCGTGTTGTACCGGATTGCCAAAGGTGAATCCAATCATGAAATTGCCCAGAACTTGGGATTGTCTCCTGAAACGGTGAAAACTCATGTCCGAAGTATTCTGGCGCGCCTGAATGCGCGAAATCGTCTAGAGGCGGCCATGCTCTACCGCGCTTGGCAAGAACAAAAGACCGACGAGGTGTATTCCGATTAAGCTGCACGCCATGAGACAAATCAACCGGCTCAGTGCATGGGTACAGCAACACTACGATGCATGTTTATTGGCTTCGCTGTGTTTGTTGCCGCTGTCTTTTCAGTTGTTGGGCTTGGACACAGGGGCTCAATCCCAGTTGGCTTATATCGCCTTCATCAGCGGGTGTCTGCTCAATGCCAAGGTGTCCTGCAGGCGTGCCTTTCGGGTACCTCCCACAGAAAAACTCTGGTTTCTGGTTTTTGCTTCAGCTTTCGGAGGTTGGGTGTTGTCGCTGAACTGGCAGCACCTCAGTTTCGCTGTGTTGTGCTGGGTTTCACCTTTTACGCTGCTGGCCGTTTTACTGGAAAGGCAGCACCGGTATAGCATTGCCAAACAACGGATTCAAAACCGGCGAACCCAGCAAGCCCGGTGGCGAAATGCAAAACACAGTGTGCTTAGCGAATGGAAAGACAGGTTGCGCTGGCTGGCTGGTGTTCAGCATGACATGCGACAGCCGCTACACGCCCTCGGTTTGTTGGTGGGCCACCCTTCACTGGATACTTTCCATCAACATGCCGCGTCCAACCAAGTTATTCGTCAAATGACCAGTTGCCAAAGGTGGCTTCACGACTTGGCTGAAAACATGCTCGAGGCCACACGCCTTGAACTGGGTGAGCAACGCGAGAAAAGAATTGAGAGTATTTCCAGCACAGAGCTTTGCAAGTCGCTTGAGGGCTGGATGGGGCAGTTGGCTGAAACCAAAGGGCTGACTTTCCATGTCGATGTGGAGGAGTTCCTGATTCACACGGATGCCCGCCGATTGAAACGGGTTATGGGAAATTTGGTGTTCAACGCGGTAGAACATACGCTTGAGGGCGGTGTGGCTTTCTCCTATCGACGCCATGGTGGAATTCACCGGTTTACCGTCAAAGACTCAGGCCCAGGCCTGCAAGAGGACATATTGCAGCACCAGGTGGCCAGGTACTCGACCTTCGGCAGCGACCTTCCTAAAACAGGCATAGGTTTGTATGTGGTCAAACGTCTTTGCCAGGAAATGGAATGGAATTTGTCGATGTGCAATGTCAAGGAAGGAGGCACAGTGTTTGTGCTGGAACTAGCTGATCGAATTTCAAACAAGGCTGAAGTTGTAACCCTGAACTCGAAAAAAACGGGTTAAGCCGATTGCCAATGACTTGGGCAGCTATTCGCTGAAGCTCGGAACAAAAGGTTGTTGCTCGGCCGGGTCGTTCCCACCCCCGTAATTCTGCGCAGGCAGGTCCAGTTGCAATGGGCTGTCTTGGTACTTCACCTTTTCCTCCTGAATCACCAGCTGAGGAAAGGCAAAAATAAGCACCACCATCAACAATTGCAAGGCAATGAACGGCAGGGAGCCCTTGTAAATTTCAATCGTTTTTACCACCTTGGGTGTGACTGATTTCAGGTAGAACAGCGAAAAGCCAAACGGTGGGGTCAGGAAAGAGGTTTGCATGTTCATGGCGATCATGACGCCGAACCACACCAGGTCAATACCTAGTTTGTCAGCCACAGGTACAAGCAACGGAATTACGATAAACGCAATTTCAAAGAAATCCAGAAAAAAGCCCAATACAAAAATCAGGATTTGCACAGCAATCAAGAATCCAAGTTCACCGCCAGGCAAATCACCCATCAGTTGTTCTACCCAGACGTCACCTTCGACCGCCCTGAAAGTAAGACCAAACACGGTAGAGCCAATCAAAATGAACAACACAAAGCAGGAGAGTTTGGTCGTGGAATCGATTGATTGTTTCAGCAAATCCAGATTCAACCGCTTCTTGGATGCCGCGATCAGTAAAGCACCCACTGCACCCATGGCACCGCCCTCGGTGGGCGTGGCAATACCCAGAAAAATGGTGCCCAGCACCAGAAATACCAACGCCAACGGGGGCATTAGCACAAACACCACAGCTTTCAGTATTCGCGCGCCCGAATTGCTTTGACCGATGTAGCAGGCCTCTGGGGGCAAAGCAGGCAGGGCGTTCTTTTGAACTCGTGTGATTACAAACACATAAGCGATGTAAAGAAGCACCAGCAACAAGGCAGGAATTAGCGCCCCTTGGTACATGGCCCCCACTGAAACCCCGAGTTGATCGGCCATGACAATTAAAACCAGCGACGGTGGGATAATTTGGGCCAGTGTTCCCGAAGCGGCAATAACGCCAGTAGACACCGATTGACTGTAGCCATATTTCAACATGATGGGCAAAGAAATAAGCCCCATAGAGATGACCGAAGCCGCCACTACGCCAGTGGTGGCGGCCAACAAAGCGCCGACCAATACCACTGCATAGGCCAAACCGCCGCGCACCCGGCCAAACAACTGGCCGATGGTTTCCAGCAGGTCTTCGGCCATGCCACTGCGTTCAAGTACCAAGCCCATGAAAGTGAAAAACGGAATAGCGAGCAGGGTTTCATTGCTCATGATTCCGAATATTCGGTCGGGCAGCGCTTGCAGCAAGGCCACGTTCATTAACCCTTGCTCAATCGCGATGTAGCCAAACAGTAGCCCGTTTGCAGCCAGGGCGAATGCGACAGGAAAGCCGCTGACCATGAACAGCAACAGGATTGCGAACATGAGGGGCGCCAACCATTCAACCGGAATTATTGGCATGGTGTGGAGGGTCCCTTGATTACGGCGATTTTTTTGATGATCTCAGAACACACTTGCAAGCCAAGCAATGCGAATCCCAAAACGATTAATGCCTTGGCCGGCCAGCGGATCAAACCACCTGGGTCGGCGGAGTATTCATTGATTCGAAACGACTCATAGGCGAAGTCCCAGCCTGACACAAGAACAAAACCGATTAGAGGCAAGGTGAACAGCACATGCCCCAGAATGTCGATCCAGGCGCGCGTTGACTCGGAAAATCGGTTTGAAAGCACGTCGATGCGTACATGTGCATTTTGTTGCAGGGTGTAAGCGGCACCCAGTAAAAACACAGCGCCAAACAAATACCACTGAATTTCAAGCAAGCCATTGCTGCTGGTGTCAAAAACTTTTCGCACCACAGCGTTGTAGGCCGACACCAGGGTAGTGATCAAAATTAACCAACCCACGGCAAGCCCCAGCCTGGTGTTCAGGCCGTCAATGCCGCGTGAAATCGCCAACAACCCCTTCAACTTTACAAACCCAGCCGCTTGCGAGTTTCGGCTGCGGCGGCTTTAACCTGCTCTGGATTGGTTCCACCCACGTGGTTGCGTGCCTGTAGTGAACCTTCCAGTGTGAGTACCGCACACAATTCCTGGTTGACCAAGGCATCGCTGTAGCCCAGTTCGGTTAGTTTCAGAGCCTCTTGAAGTTGGGCCACGCTCAGCGCCTCCAGGCCACATTGCTGGGTGTCGCAGTACCGCACGGCACGGGCAACAGCCTCATGTGCATCACGGAAAGGCATGCCGCGCTTGACCAAGGCATCCGCCAGATCAGTAGCGGTGGCATAGCCTTCCAGTGTAGCTGCGCGCATATTGTCGGCTTTCACTTGAATGCCCTCAACCATTTCAGCAAAAATAGTGAGCGTGTCGACCACTGTATCAACGGTGTCGAACAGGGGCTCTTTGTCTTCCTGGTTGTCTTTGTTGTAGGCCAGTGGCTGGCCTTTCATCAAGGTCAGCAGGCCCATCAGGTGTCCATAAACACGGCCTGTTTTGCCGCGCGCAAGTTCGGGCACATCCGGGTTTTTCTTCTGAGGCATGATGGACGAACCGGTGCAGAAACGATCGGGCAGATCGATGAATGCATAACGTTGGCTCATCCAGATAATCAATTCTTCAGACAGGCGCGACACGTGCATCATCAAGATGCTGCTGGCCGAGCAAAATTCAATTGCAAAATCACGGTCTGAAACGGAGTCGAGACTGTTGCGGGTTGGGGCATCAAACCCCAGCAGTTCAGCGGTGCGATTGCGATTGATGGGGAATGTGGTACCCGCCAGTGCGGCAGCGCCCAGGGGCAGCCTGTTAATTCGCTTGCGGCAATCTTGCATGCGTTCCAGGTCGCGTTCAAACATTTCTGCATAAGCCAGCAAGTGGTGCCCGAAAGTAACAGGCTGTGCCACTTGCAAATGGGTAAAGCCAGGCATGACGGTATCGTGGTTGCGTTCAGCCACAGTGACCAGTGCTTGAATAAGCGCCTTGAGTAATCCCTGAATGCGGTCCACCTCGTGGCGCAAAAACAGGCGAATGTCTGTGGCCACTTGGTCATTGCGAGAGCGGCCCGTGTGCAGACGTTTGCCAGCATCACCCACCAATTCGGTCAGCCTGCGCTCGATGTTCAAGTGCACATCTTCAAGATCCAACTGCCATGTGAACTGACCCGCCTTGATTTCATCCAGAATTTGCGACATACCGTTTTGTATTGCCTGAAGGTCGGACGCTGCAATAACTCCCGCCTCCGCCAGCATGGTGGCATGTGCCAATGAGCCTTGAATGTCGAACTCGGCCAGGCGTTTGTCAAAAAACACGGATGCAGTGTAGCGCTTGACCAGCTCGGACATGGGTTCGTTGAATCGGGCTGACCATGCTTCCTGTTTTTTGGACCATTGGTTCGACATGGGTAATCCTTTATGCACTTTGGAACAGGGCCTAATTATAAGGGGTTGCCGTGCTAGACTTTCGTTATGAACGCCTTCTCACAGCCTTGCTGTGGGGAATTGATTGAAATTTATCCACTGAATTGCGACTAGCGATGTCGCCACACTGAATGAAAATAAGAATTGCATCAAGGGAAAGCCGCTTGGCCATGTGGCAGGCTGAACATGTTCGAGACCTGTTACTGGCGTTGCCTGGGGTTTCTGGCGTTGAAATTGTGGGAATGACCACCAAGGGTGATCAGATTCTGGACCGCTCACTTGCAAAAATTGGCGGAAAAGGACTTTTCATCAAAGAACTGGAGCATGCCTTGCTTGAAGGACGGGCCGATTTGGCCGTGCACTCTGGCAAAGACATTCCCATGGATCTGGATCCGGAGTTTCAATTGCTGGGTTTCATGACCCGTGAAGACCCACACGATGCATTTGTGTCCAATGACTATGCCAGCTTGGCAGATTTGCCAGCAGGTGCCGTGGTTGGCAGCTCCAGCTTGCGCAGACAGGCACAGGTGTTGGCCCGTTATCCGCATTTGAAAGTTGAGCCTTTGCGCGGCAATCTGGATACTCGATTGGGCAAATTGGATTCAGGTCAGTATCAAGCCATAGTTTTGGCTGCTGCCGGTTTGAAACGCCTAGGTTTGCATGCAAGAATTCGCAACGTGATTGAATCAACCGACATGTTGCCCGCCGTGGGGCAGGGTGCCTTAGGCCTGGAAATTCGCGCCGGTGATTCGCAATTGGCCGAGTTGGTAACGCCACTGATTGACCCGGTGTGTACCGCGTTGGTGAGTGCAGAGCGTTCAGTGTCCAAAGCGCTCGGCGGCAGTTGCCAAGTGCCCATTGCTGGCTATGCAACCTTGAACAATGCACACACTTTCACTTTGCGAGGCCTGGTGGCCAGCCCGGATGGCAAGACCGTGATCGAGAAAAGTGCCCAGGCAAGCCTGCAACACTGGGAAACTGCCGCAGACCTGGTCATCGACGGTTTGCTTCAAGAAGGTGCGCAGGCCTTGATTGAATCGGCTGTTCAACAATTTAAAGGATAAATCCCGGACATGACTCACACTTTGGTCGTTTGCAAACCCAGGTTGCCCGATCAGTATCTGACTCAACGCGTTGATTTAAAGCGTCAGCTTGATCAAATGCATTCGGGCCATGTGATGTATTTTCCGGTGTTTGAATTGGTACCCGATTTGGCATCCCTCCTGACCATTCGGCCCTGGCTGGAAACCACCACCGACAAACCTAATCATTTAATTGTTTTTGTAAGTCCCTCAGTGTTGGAAATTGCAGTGACCAACCTTGGTCAATGGCCGGCAAATGTTTACTGTGGGGTGATGGGGCGTCAAAGTGCCAAGTTGGCCATTGATCTGGGCATCCCCAAAGACAACATTATTGCCCCCACGGGTGAAAACGATCATGAAACCGAGGACTCTGACGGATTGGCCCGTTTGCTTGCGACGCATTTTGAGGCGGGCAGCTGTCGGGTGATGGTGTGCAAAGGCCCGAGGGGGCGTGTTGAATTTCCCAAGAAACTCGTGGAAATGCAGCACGATGTGACGGTGCTTGAGTGCTATGACCGCAAGGTGATTGAACAAAGCGACACCCAGTGTGAGGCTCTTTTCGCCCGAACGTCTGAGGCGGTACTCTGGATTACTAGTAGCGAGACTATAGAGGCACTTGATTCGCAATTGGCACGCAAGTCTGAGTCAAGACTGAAAACTTTAAAAGAAACCGCCACCGTATTAACCACACACCCCCGCATTACTGCCAAATGCAGGGAATTGGGATATGCCCATGTTGTGCAGATAGCAACAGGGATACAATCGGTAAATTCATGGCTGAAATCCAACAAGAAAAGCATGGAAAACAACAATCAAACCAGCACTGCCACGCCTGCCACCAACCCTCAGTCGGTTGCGACAGCCCAATCCCGACCCAGTTTTTCAAACACCGCTCAGCCCAGTGGACAATGGTTGGGTAAAGCTGCGTTTTTCATCTCGGTAGTCAGCTTTGTACTTATTTTGTTGATTGCATTTGCCGGCAAAAACCAGATTGAAAAAACACGCATGGCCTTTGGCGAGCGGATTCAGAAAGAGTCCACCACACTTGATTTGGTGAAAGAAGAAATCAGCAAATCGAGCGACCTGGCGAAAGACCTGAAAACCCGTTTTGACTTGTTGGAGCTTGCTCAAAAAGAGGAGGCCAGCCAACGCGCAAGTCTGGAGGAGGTCTACAACAGCTTGTTGGCCAGTCGAACTGAGGTGTCGCTCAGTGAAGTGGAACAGTTGATATCAATCGCGAAACGCCAGTTGTACTTGTTGGGAAATGTGAAAGGGGCATCGATTGCATTGTCCCAGGCCATCGATTTGCTGGAGGGCACCGAGAAACCGTCGTTATTGAACCTGCGCACGGCCTTGGAAAAAGACTTGACCGAAATCAAGGCCTTGCCCAGCGACGATTTGCTCAGGCTGGCGATTTCTCTTGATTCAGTGGTCAACTCTGTGGAAAGTTTACCCATGCTTTCAAGCGTGCAGGCTACAACCGACCAAACACTGGCCCAGCTGACCGAAGAAGAGGCACCAGAGGCTTCAACTGAAACAAACACGCCTGCGGTGACAGACACGCAAACCCAACAAGGGCTTGAGAAAGCGTGGGCTTCCATTAAAAAAGTGGCTCAAACAGTTTGGTACGACATCAAATCACTGATCGAAGTCACCAAAGTAGACAGCCCTGAAGTGCTTATGTTGTCCAGCCGTCAAGAAACTGATTTGCGCAATACACTGCGTTTGTCCTTGTTGAACGCACGAATTTCGCTCTTGTCGCGTCAGGCCACTTTGCTGAAATCTGATCTGGAGCGATCAGGCAATTTGTTGAATACCTACTTTGACAGTAAATCCATTCAAGTGCAGCGTGCTCAAACTGTATTGGCTGAAATTGGTGAAGTTCAACTTGATTTGGTGTTGCCAGAATTGCAGGCCACCTCTGCCGCGTTAAGACTGGCCGTGGCAGGGCAGCAGGGGGAACGCCAATGAAGCAGCTGCTTGGTTTGTTGCTGGTGGTCGTGGTGGCTGTGGCGGTCACTTTGATGGCTCAGGGCAATGCATCCAAGGTACTGATCTTTTTCGGTCAATACCGAATCGACATGTCGCTTAACTTTGCGGTAGTTGCAATTTTGCTGCTGTTTCTGGTGTTGTACGTCATGATGCGCGCTTGGCGTGCATCCAGCCAGCTTCCCGGAAAATTCAAAGAGTATTGGACAAACCGCAAGCAAAACGCCTTGTTACAAGCCAATACACAGGGTTTGATCGCTTTGATTACTGGCGATGAGCAAGGCGCCCATAAGGCATTGAACCAAGCCAGTAAAACCGGGATTGAAACGGATTTGAGTTACTTGATCCGCGCCATGTCAGCCATTCAGGCCGACCGCTATGATGTGGCGGAAGAAATACTGAATCAGGAAAAGGCCAAGGTGGGCGAGCACTCACACGCCCTGGTCGTGTTGCGTGGAAAAGTGGCTTTGTCCAAGCAAGACTTTTCGGGTGCTTTGAGTATGCTTGAAGCCATGGACCCCGTGGCTGCAAAACTACCGCAGGTTCAGCGATTGCGAATGCTAGCCTTGATGGGCTTGGGGCGTTGGCAAGATGCTTTGGTGCAATACCGCGCCTGTATTGCGGTGTCGGCGCTCACCAACGCTGAAAAAAATGAAGCCTTGATGCGTATTTATATGGGTCTGGGAGAAAGTGCAGGTCAAGACGCCTCAAAAATGAAAGAAGTGTTGTCCAATGCCAAGTCTGCTGAGCTCGAGAACATGGGTGTTTTGCGCATGTTGGCCACTGGTTTGCTCAGGAGTGGATTGGTCACTGCAGCCCGCACGCTGCTGGAAACCGCTTTGAACCAAAACTACAACAAGGATTTGTTGCCGATTTATCATCAGGTTGCAGTTTTAGAGCCACGTGAGGCCTTGCCCAACGTTGAGCGTTTGCTGGCCCAACAGCCTGCCGATTTGCGTTTGCTGGAGTTGGCCGCTGATGTGTGTGAGCGCGAACAATTGTGGGGCAAGGCGATTTCCCGATTTGAAGCGGTGTATGCCAAACAGCCATCCGCCCATGTGGCGGGCAAGCTGGAGCGCTTGTATGAGGCAGCCAACCAAGGCGAACGTGCCAAAATTTGGCGAGAGAAATTGAACAATCACCTTCAGAACGACCGTCAGCTTGCTTAAAGCAATATTCGATACAATACGACCAAATTTTATTTTAAGGATTAATCAGCATGGGCTACGAAAGCATTTCCCCCGGTAAAGACATTCCAAACGACGTGAACGTGATCATCGAGATTGCGGCAAACTCAGATCCCGTGAAGTACGAAATCGACAAGGAAAGCGGTGCCTTGTTTGTAGACCGTTTCGTGGGTACCTCTATGCAGTACCCTTGCAACTACGGTTACATTCCACAAACTCTGGCAGCTGATGGCGACCCCGTGGACGTATTGGTGATGACACCATTCCCATTGCAGCCTGGTTGCGTGGTGCGTGTACGCCCGATTGGCATGTTGAAGATGACCGATGAATCAGGCGGAGATGCAAAGTTGCTGGGCGTCCCAGTTGAAAAGCTGTTGCCGCAGTACAAACACTATCAAAGCATTTCCGACGTGCCCCAAGAGTTTTTGGCGCGCATTCAGCATTTCTTTGAGCACTACAAAGACCTTGAAAAAGGCAAGTGGGTAAAAATCGAAGGTTGGGGCGACATGACCGACGTTGAAAAAGAAATTCGTGACGGCGTGGCCAACTACAAAGGCTGAAATCGCAGCTTTAACCGCATTGAAAAGCCAACCTTCGGGTTGGCTTTTTTTATAGCTGTTCCGAACCGCTTTCCCGAAAAGCAGTGTGTTCATTTAACTCAACTGCATACGCGTCCAGGTGCGCTTTTTCCCGTCTCAGAAAGTTTTCAATTGGCAACTTGAACCCGTTGTCGTGCACGTAATGTGCACTCACCATGGTTTGCGGATTCAGGCCACGCGCCATTTTGTGTTCACCTTGCGCGCCGCCTTCAAACCACTCTATGCCTTGCTCAATCGCAAAATCAATGGCTTGGTAATAACACAATTCGAAATGCAGGCAGGGCAGGTTTTCAACAGAGCCCCAATAGCGGCCATACAAACGTTCCTGGCTGTACAGAAAAAACGAGCTGGCCACAGGCTGACCCTGCAGGCTGGCCTGCACCAGCAACACCTGTTCACCCATGGTTTCACAAATTTGCTTGAAGAACTCAAGATTCAGATACGGGCTGGAAAAGTGTTCCATGTAGGTGCGGGAATAGCACTGATAGAAAAATTCCAGTTCAGTCTCGTTGACTTGCGAGCCGTGAATTCGGCGAATCTCCAGGCCTTCCATGTTTGCTTTTCGGCGTTCGGCGCGAATATTTTTTCTTTTTTTCTGATTAAGACTTTCCAGGAATTCATCGAAATCATGGAATGTTTCGCCGGTCGATGGATTTTTGTTGTGCCAGTGGAATTGCACCACATGCCGGCTGCTGTTGTTCAAACTGGTTGCTTCACCCAACAGCAGTTGTTGATCTTGTTGGGTCAAGAACAAGGCATGCAAGGTTGAGATTTGCGTGCCCAGCAGTTCAGTGCTTTCGGCAGCCTGCCAGGTAAGCTGTGCAAGCCCTTGAGCCAGCGCACGGCCGGCCTCCGGTGTTGCATGCAGTACTTTGGGAGCCAATACCGGGGTAAAAGGTATGGCACACAGCAACTTGGGGTAATAGCGCTGTCCACTGCGTTCATAGGCCTGCGCCCAGGCCCAGTCAAACACATACTCGCCATAGGAATGCGACTTCAAATACAAAGGCATGGCTGCCAAAAGCTCGCCAGCTTCTGCATGGATGGTCAAATGCAGCGGCCCCCAGCCGGTTTCAGCTGTGGCACTGCCGCTGGCCTCTAAGGCCAACAGGTATTCATGACGTAGGGCGGGGTGAAGCACACCACCATTGCATTTGCACACAAGTGAATTCCATTCAGCTTGTGCGATCTCGCCAATGGATTGGCAAATCTGCATGCGATAATTCATAAAGGCGACAACTACTATGCAGGTACCCAGTGAGTTTATCCCGAGTCCGATTGGCCATTGCGCAGTTAAACCTGACTGTGGGCGATTTAAAAGGCAATTGCGCGAAAATTCTTGAATACGCGCACAAAGCCGCCGCACAAGGCGTACGAATTCTTCTTACCCCCGAGCTTTCCATCACTGGTTACCCTCCTGAAGACTTGCTTTTGCGTCCTTCGTTTCAGCGTCAAACAGACACGGCTTTCGAGCACCTGCGCCAGGAACTTGCGGCGCTTGATTTGTATGTCGTGGTAGGTCACCCTGTAAGTCGCGAAGGCGAGCTGTTCAATGCAGCCTCTGTGCTTTACAAGGGCCAAGTTGTGGGCATGTACCACAAGCACGATTTGCCCAACCGTGAAGTATTCGATGAGCAACGCTATTTCACTCCCGACAATCGCCCCTTGGTGTTTGAAGTGGATGGCATTCGTTTCGGTTTGAATATTTGTGAGGACACCTGGAATCGCTACGCACCCGAGGCCGCGGCGGCAGCGGGCGCTGAAGTGCTGCTGGTGCCCAATGCTTCGCCTTACCACATGGGTAAACAAACCATTCGCCAATCGATGGTGGCCAAGCGTGTTCAGGAAACCGGCATGGCGATTGTGTACGCCAACATGCTGGGTGGGCAAGACGAACTGGTCTTCGATGGTGCCTCATTTGCCATGGATGGCGAGCAGCATGTGGCCATGCGCCTGCCGCAATTCCAAGAGGCTTTGGCCATGCTGGATGCTGTGGCCCGCCCCGGCGAGCCCATTGTGCTGGAGGCCCATCAGCCCTGCGTGCCTGAACTTGAGTTGACTGCGCAAGTGTATGAAGCCCTGAAAATGGGTGTGCACGATTACGTGACCAAGAACCGTTTTCCCGGGGCGATTATTGGCTTGTCTGGCGGCGTTGATTCTGCAATTACTTTGGCCATTGCAGTGGATGCGCTGGGTGCCGACAAAGTGCGCGCAGTGATGATGCCTTCACCCTACACGGCTGATATATCGCTGGATGATTCGCGAGACATGGTCAGGCGCCTTGGCATTCAATACGACGAAATATCCATTCAAGACTGCATGAATGCATTCGATTCAAGCCTTGCCCCCTTGTTCAAGGGGCTGGCCGCTGACACCACTGAGGAAAACCTGCAGGCACGTATTCGCGGCACCATGCTCATGGCGATATCCAACAAAACCGGGCGCATTGTGCTAACCACTGGTAACAAAAGCGAGATGGCTACCGGCTATTGCACCTTGTATGGCGACATGGCGGGTGGATTTGCGGTGATCAAGGACATTTTCAAAACGCTGGTTTATCAGCTGTGCGAATACCGCAACAGCCTTTCCGAGGTAATCCCGACCCGAATCATTACCCGCCCACCTTCGGCCGAGTTGCGACCCGACCAAGTCGACCAAGACAGCCTGCCCCCCTATGATGTACTCGACGCAATTCTTGCGCGGTATATGGAAAAAGACGAATCAGTTGAAAACATCGTTGCGAGTGGCTTTCAGAAAGAAGATGTGTTCAAGGCTGTTAAACTGCTTCGTATCAACGAATACAAAAGAAGACAGGCGCCCGTGGGTATTCGGGTCACGCACCGAGCATTTGGTCGCGACTGGCGCTATCCCATAACATCAAAATTCAACGATCTAGAAGGATTCCAAGAATGAAACTGGTCAGCGCAATTATCAAGCCATTCAAACTGGATGAAGTACGTGAAGCATTGTCTGAAGTGGGTGTCACCGGCCTCACCGTCACTGAGGTGAAAGGTTTTGGACGTCAGCGTGGTCACACTGAGTTGTACCGTGGTGCCGAGTACGTGGTCGATTTCTTGCCCAAGGTGAAAATTGAGCTGGTGATTGAAGACAAGCTGGTCGACCAAGCCATTGATGCAATTCAGAATGCTGCGCGCACCAACAAAATTGGCGACGGTAAAATTTTCGTGACTGATGTTGAGCGCGTAATCCGCATTCGCACCGGTGAACAAGGCGAAGCAGCCATTTAATGAAAAAAGCCCAAGCTGTTCACTTGGGCTTTTTCTACAGCGCCTGTGTTAACTCCACGTTAGCTCAAGTGGCTGTGAATGATTTCCGCAAAAGTGGGTGCCAGGGGTTCGGGCAAATCGTGGCCCAGTCCCTTAATCAGATGAAGCCTTGAATCGGAAACCAGCTTGGCGATTCGTTCCGAGCAAGCCTTCTTCAAAAGTGGGTCATCAAGCCCATGAATCACGCAAGTGGGCACTCTGATTTCCCGTGTGTAATCTTCGATCGAACCTGTGGCCACCACGCAATGGGTTTGCCGCAGCACACCTGCCGGTTTGTAGGCTCGGTTGTATGATTTCCGGGCCCGCTCCCTCAGCTTCAGTGGGTCGGGCGGATAGCCAGGGCTTCCAATCGCAGTAAACACCCGTTCCACATGCGCCACCACATCGTCAATTTTCTGGCTTTTCGGTTTTTTCAAGAACATGTTGTGCAACACATTCGGTGTGGGCATTGGCAGCTTCGGGTTGTTGGTGCTCGACATCAAAGTGACCAGTTTTCCGATTTTCTCGGGCGCCTTGGCAGCCACAATTTGCGAGATCATGCCGCCCATTGAAATACCGAGCAGGTGAGGGCGCTTCAATTCAAGTGCATCAATCAGGCCAATTGCATCGTTGGCCATAGTATCTAGCTTGTAATTAGTCGGCGTTGGCAGGCCCAGTTTGTTGCGAATGAAGGTGGCTGGCACATTCACTTTCATGCTGGTCGGGTGTTGATCAGTCAAACCAATGTCGCGGTTGTCAAACCGAACCAGCCGATAGCCTCGCTGCAGCAAAGGTGCGCAAAACTCATCATTCCACATGGTGAGTTGACAGCCTAGACCAGCCACCATAAAAATAGTCTCGCCTTCAGCTGGCCCTGCGCTTTCCCAGGCCATATTCAGGCCAGTGGTGCTGGATTTGGCAAAACCCTGTTGCCATTCAATGGGGTTACTGGCCGCTTTCATGTGTGCTGTCTCCGTGGTGTGTCTTGTTATTGTCGGGCTTTGAGTATGACCAGCAAGGCGCCAGCGCCGCCGTCACGCGGTGGAGCCTGGCAAAAAGCGAGAACCTCGTCTTTTTGCACCAGCCAGCGTTTTACTTTTTCTTTCAGCACGGGTTCTTTGCCAATCGAACCCAAGCCCTTGCCGTGAATGATTCTGACACAACGAATGTCATGTTTTACACTCGATCGCAGAAATTCACCCACGGCAGTGCGTGCTTCATCCGAGCGCAACCCATGCAAGTCTATTTGGGCCTGTATAACCCATTGCCCTTTCCGAAGTTTTTTCAAGGCCTCTACGCCAACACCATTGCGCCGATACGAGAGTTTGTCGTCCGTTTCCAGAAATCGCTCAACATCCATTTCGTCGGAAATACTTTCCCACAGCACCGCTTCGTCATCGAGCTCACGTTGCCGGGCAATTGGGGCCGGTTTTTCCAGTTCGTGAATTTTGAGGTTGGAGTTGGAAAGCGGGGTGACATCGCGAACCAGTTTTTTGAATAGATTCGCTTCGTCTTGCAGTTTCTTGAGTTCAGCTGCCTTCATTTTCTCTTGACGCTCAGCTTCCAGGCGCTGCTCTTTGAGCGAGCGCCTGACGCCTTCAAGATCGGCCATGGAGGTCAGCTTTTTCAATCCATTTCTACCGAAGAAAGAAGGGAGGAATTTAGCCTTCCTGAGCCTCAAGCCAGCGCTGTGCGTCCAGCGCTGCCATGCAGCCGGTGCCGGCACTGGTAATCGCTTGGCGATACACATGGTCTTGTACGTCGCCTGCGGCAAAAACGCCCTCAATGGTGGTCATGGTGGCCAAGCCGTTCAAGCCACTGCGGGTCGTGATGTAGCCGTTCTTCATCTCGATCTGACCTTCGAAGATGTCGGTGTTGGGTTTGTGGCCAATTGCAATAAACACTCCTTGAAGCGCCAAGTCCTGGGTTTCGCCGGTTTTTGTGGATTTAATGCGAGCACCATTCACGCCCATTTCATTGCCCAGCACTTCATCGAGTGTGAAATCGGTTTTCAGTTCGATTTTTCCCTCTTTTACCTTGTCCATCATCTTGTCGATCAAAATGGCCTCGGCCTTGAATTTGTCGCGTCGGTGAATCACGGTGACCTTCTTGGCGATATTACTCAGGTACAGCGCTTCCTCAACGGCGGTATTGCCACCACCCACCACGCAAACTTCCTGGTTGCGGTAGAAAAAACCATCGCAAGTGGCACAGGCCGATACGCCTTTGCCGGCAAACTCTTCCTCAGAAGGTAGCCCCAAGTACATGGCACTGGCACCGGTTGCAATAATCAAGGCATCGCAGGTGTACACGCCCGAGTCACCTTTTAGCGTGAATGGACGTTGTTGCAGTTCAACCGTGTGAATGTGGTCGAAAATGATTTCAGTATTGAAACGCTCGGCATGAGCCAGGAAGCGGCTCATCAGGTCGGGGCCTTGCACGCCTTCTGCGTCGGCGGGCCAATTGTCCACATCTGTGGTCGTCATTAGTTGGCCGCCCTGGGCCATGCCAGTGATCAAAACAGGGTTCAAATTGGCGCGGGCGGCGTACACTGCAGCAGTGTATCCGGCGGGGCCAGACCCCAAAATCAGTACTTTGGCGTGGCGTGGCGTGTTAGAACTGGTCATTGCTACCTCTTTTGTGCTTCAAATGGTGTCTGTTCAAGATATTTCTCTCGAACTTTGTCAGAATACAGACTTCAATTATATGCTGCATTGCGGGCTACTCTTATTACAGTGAATTCCAGGACCACACAAAATACAGGCACCCTTCGGATCAGCAAGTTGTTGCTGGAAATCCGCTGGCTGTGCCTGCTTGTTTTTTCCATCTACCTGTTTCTGATTCTGGTGTCGCACAGCAGCAGCGACGACAGCTTTTCTCACGAATCAGGCAGCAACGTTGTCAGCAATTTTGGCGGGGCCGTGGGGGCCCATCTGTCTGATTTGTTGTTCTTCATCGCGGGTTATTCCGCCTACGCTTTACTGGGCTTGTCTTTCTTCATGTTGTGGCGTGCCAGAAAAATGGTCGATGCCATTGAGCTGCCAGGCTTCAGCGAGCCTTTGCCCAAGTGGATTGCGTGGGTTCGGCCAATCGGCTTTATCGCGTTGTGGGTGGGGCTAATGGGGCTTGAGTCTTTGTCCATCTTCAAAGGCGAGGGCTTGCCCGCGGGTGCTGGTGGTGTTGTTGGGCAAACCATTTCAAGCATTTTTCAGCAGTTGCTGGGCCTATCGGGCGCAGTCATGTTGCTGCTGCTGTGCACAGCAGCAGGCCTTAGCGGTTTGCTGGGCTTGAGTTGGGCAGTCATGGCCGAACGCGTAGGCGGCTTTCTTGAAGGCTTGGTATTCAAAACCAAAGAGCTGGTTACTGCTTATTTTGACCGCAAGGAAGGCAAAAAGGTCGCTTTGGCCCGCGTGGAAAAAGTAGAACAAAAACGCGAAAAGTTTGAAGAACACAAACCCATTCGCATCGAACCAGTGGCAGTGCCAGTCGAACCGTCAGTACAAGCCATTAAAGAAAAGCAACAGCCCTTGTTTGCTGAGCTGACCGAGACCGAGTTGCCGCCCCTGGGTTTGCTCGACGATGCGCCTGCGGCCATTGAGACGGTTTCTGCCGATACCCTGGAATACACCTCCCGACTGATTGAGAAGAAGTTAAGTGACTTTGGCGTGCAAGTACAGGTGATGGCGGCACAGCCCGGCCCGGTGATTACGCGCTTTGAAGTGGAGCCCGCAGCCGGTGTGAAGGGATCGCAGGTTGTCAACCTGGCCAAAGATCTGGCCCGCGCACTGAGCTTGGTGTCCATTCGCGTGGTTGAAACCATTTATGGCAAGAACCTGATGGGGCTGGAATTGCCAAACCCGCGGCGCCAGGTGGTGAAACTGACTGAAATTTTGGGTTCACAGGTGTACAGCACCAACAAATCGCCAGTGACCATGGCTTTGGGTAAAGACATTGCAGGCAAGCCGGTGGTGGCCGATTTGGCCAAGATGCCACACCTGTTGGTGGCAGGTACTACAGGTTCCGGTAAATCGGTGGGTATTAACGCCATGATCCTGTCGCTGCTCTACAAAAGCGGTGCCGAAGATGTGCGCTTGATTCTGATTGATCCAAAAATGCTTGAAATGAGCGTTTACGAAGGGATTCCACACCTGCTGTGCCCGGTGGTCACCGACATGCGCCAAGCCGCCAACGCCCTGAATTGGGCTGTGGGTGAAATGGAAAAGCGCTACCGACTGATGAGCAAAATGGGTGTGCGTAACCTGGCAGGCTACAACGTTAAAATTGCCGAGGCGAAGAAAAACGGCACCAGCATTCCAAACCCGTTCAGCCTGACGCCCGATGCGCCAGAGCCATTGGACACCTTGCCGATGCTGGTGATTGTGATTGACGAGCTCGCCGACCTGATGATGGTTGTGGGCAAGAAAATTGAAGAACTGATTGCACGTTTGGCCCAAAAAGCCCGCGCTGCAGGTATTCATCTGATTTTGGCCACGCAACGGCCCTCGGTTGATGTAATTACCGGCTTGATCAAAGCCAATATTCCAACCCGAATCGCGTTTCAAGTTTCATCGAAAATCGATTCACGTACCATTCTCGACCAAATGGGCGCTGAAGCGCTTTTGGGGCAGGGTGATATGTTGTACCTGCCACCAGGTTCGGGCGTTCCACAGCGTGTTCATGGTGCCTTTGTATCTGATGAAGAAGTGCACCGCGTGGTTGAATACCTCAAAGAGAAGGGCGGCGAGCCCAATTATATTGAAGGCATTCTGGAGGGTGGCACCACGGAAGAAGGTGGTAACGCCAGCATGGATGCGACCGCCGGCAGTTTTGATGGTGAAAAAGACGCCTTGTATGATCAAGCCGTGGGCATCGTTCTGAAGCATCGAAGGGCATCCATTTCATTCGTTCAGCGCCATTTGCGGATTGGTTATAACCGCGCGGCACGCCTGCTGGAAAGCATGGAACAGGCTGGGCTGGTGTCAGCCATGCAGTCCAACGGCAACCGCGAGATTTTGGCGCGCGCAGAAGCTGGCCAGGATGACGACTAAGCGCATCGCGCCTGGATGAATCATCAAGTTTGGTAAAGCCTGTTTACCCCTCGCGTGTGCGCGCGTTATTCGGGGTAGGGCAACTCACAGGAAGTACTTAAAGATGCGAATTCACAAGTTTTTTTCACAATCCTTGATGGCACTACTGATCAGCACGGGTGCAGTGGGTTCGGCTTGGGCCTCTGCCCAGGATGCCTTGAACAACTTTGTCAAAAACCGGGGTTTCGCAGAAGGGCAGTTTTCTCAGGTTGTTATTTCTCCCAGCGGCGCGGTGAAGCAACGTGGCACCGGCGAATTTACTTTTTCACGGCCGGGAAAATTCCGCTGGGAAATCAAGAAACCTTATCCCTTGCTGCTGTTGTCCAACGGTAGCAGCGTGGTTTCTTACGACGAAGACATGGGTCATGCCACACAGAAACCGATCGGTAATGCGATGGATTCAACACCAGTGGCTTTGTTGTTTGGCAGCAAAGACGTCGACAAACTGTTTAATCTAAAAGATGAAGGCATGAAAGACGGCAAGGAGTGGTTGGTCATTCGCCCCAAGGACAAAGACAGCCTGTTTGACTATGCGCGTATTGGCTGGAAAGACGGCTTGCCGGTGAACCTTGAAATTCACGATGCCTTGGGGCAAGTTACCCAACTTGAATTAAGCAATTGGGATTTTTCCAAACAAAGGCCTGCCGGTTTTTTTGACTTCAAAGCCCCAGCCGGTGTGGACCTTATCAAAACGCAATGACCCCCGATCTGTTTGGCGACAGCACTGATAAACCTGCCTCACCTGTGAATCAGGGCGGGGTTGCGGGTTCAGTGCCGCTCGCCGAGCGCATTCGGCCAAGCACCTTGGCCGAGGTGGTGGGGCAAACCCACTTGTTGGGTGCGGGTAAACCGCTTACCCTGCTGTTCGAACAACAGCATGTTCACTCCCTGATATTGTGGGGCCCACCCGGGGTGGGTAAAACCACCTTGGCACGCTTGTTGGCAGGTGCGGCAAAAGCGCAGTTTATTGCATTGTCCGCGGTGCTTTCGGGCGTGAAGGAAATTCGCGCTGCAATCGACCAAGCCAGTGAGTACGCCCGGGCTGGCAAGTCCACCATTTTGTTCATCGATGAAATTCACCGCTTCAACAAATCGCAGCAAGATGCCTTGCTGCCGTTTGTGGAATCGGGGCTGGTGACCTTTATTGGCGCCACCACTGAAAACCCTTCTTTTGAAGTGAATTCAGCCTTGCTGTCGCGCTCGCAGGTTTATGTGCTGAACAGCTTGAATTCAAACGATTTCACGCATTTACTGAAACGGGCACAGGCTGAATTGGGCACCGAAATTGCTGTAGACAACGATGCATTCGAGGCACTGTGCAGTTACGCCGACGGAGACGCTCGCCGTTTTCTGAATTTGGTGGAAATTACACTGCTTCAAACCAAAGCACAGGGCTTGAACAAGCTCGATTTGCCAGCCTTAAAGCAAATTGCACCCTCACAGATTCGTCGTTTCGACAAAGGGGGCGATGCTTTTTACGATCAAATCTCAGCTCTTCACAAATCGGTGCGCGGTTCCGACCCCGATGCAGCGCTTTACTGGTTCTGCCGCATGCTGGATGGTGGGGCAGACCCGCGCTACATGGCCCGCCGAATTGTGCGCATGGCTTGGGAAGACATTGGCCTGGCCGATCCCCGCGCTTTTACTATCGCGAATGAAGCGGCGCAGACCTATGAACGGCTGGGTAGCCCAGAGGGTGAATTGGCTTTGGCCCAATGCGTGCTATACCTGGCCATTGCTGCAAAAAGCAATGCCGGTTACAACGCCTACAAACAAGCCATGGCGCATGTGAAGCAAAGCAGTACCATGCCGGTGCCCATGCACCTACGCAATGCACCCACCAAGTTGATGAAGGAACTGGGGCATGGCAGTGCTTATCGCTATGCACACGACGAGGAAGCAGGGCATGCTGCTGGAGAAAACTATTGGCCCGAAGGCATGCAAGTACCAAAGTTTTATGAGCCGACAGACCGGGGGCTGGAGAGTAAAATTGCTGAAAAGTTGAATTGGCTCGCCCAACGCAACGCGGATGCCCGCCAAAAAAAGTAAGAAGCGCCCACATCGGCCCACACCGGGCTTGAAGTTTTAGTACCATCACCGCTATTCACACCAACCGCATTTCGAGAAATTTTCATGCTAGACATTCAATTGCTTCGCAAAGACCTGACCAATGTGGCAGAACGACTGGCTCAACGTGGCTATAGCCTCGACATCGAGCAATTCAACGCGCTGGAAGGCAAACGCAAGCAGCTGCAAACCAGCACTGAAGAATTGCAGGCCAAGCGAAACAGCATGTCCAAGCAGATTGGGCAGTTAAAAGCCAAAGGTGAAGATGTGTCGGCGGTCATGGCTGAAGTGGCCGGTCTGGGCGATGAATTGAAGCGCAACGAGACAGATTTGGCGGCCTTGCAAGAAGAGGTCAACGCATTTTTATTGAACATTCCCAATTTGCCGCATGAGTCGGTACCTGCAGGTAAATCGGAAGAAGACAATATTGAATTGCGCCGATGGGGGACACCTGCCCAGTTCGACTTTGAAGTCAAAGACCATGTGGATCTAGGCGAGAAGCTTGGACTCGATTTCGAGACTGCCGCCAATTTGTCAGGTTCACGTTTTGCTGTACTGAAGGGGCAAATTGCCAAGCTACACCGTGCTTTGGCGCAGTTCATGCTTGATACCCACACCGAACAGCATGGCTACACCGAACACTACACGCCGTATATTGTGCGTGGCGAAACGCTAAAGGGCACTGGTCAGCTTCCAAAGTTTGCAGATGATCTATTTTCGGTGAAGAAGGGTGGAGAAGAGGGCACTTCAGAGCCTTTGTACCTGATTCCAACCGCAGAAGTGACTTTGACCAATCTGGTGGCCGATCAAATTTTGAAAGCAAGCGATCTGCCCATCAAAATGACGGCGCATTCACCCTGTTTCCGTTCCGAGGCCGGCAGCTATGGCCGTGACACCCGTGGCCTGATCCGCCAGCACCAATTCGACAAGGTTGAAATGGTGCGCATTGAAAACCCTGAGAACTCCTACGCAGCGCTGGATGAAATGACCCAACATGCAGAAAACATTCTGCAAAAACTGGGTTTGCCCTACCGGGTCATCGTTCTGTGCACTGGCGACATGGGTTTTGGGTCGACCCGCACGCACGACATTGAAGTGTGGTTGCCTGCTCAGAACACCTACCGTGAAATTTCCTCTTGCTCGAATTGCGAAACTTTTCAGGCACGCCGCATGAAAGCCCGCTTTAAAAACGAGGCTGGCAAGTCCGAATTCGTACACACATTGAATGGCTCGGGCTTGGCAGTTGGGCGCACCTTGGTGGCGGTGCTTGAGAATTACCAGCAAGCTGATGGTTCTGTAAAAGTGCCTGAGGCGCTGCAGCCCTACATGGGTGGAAAAACCGTGCTCAAACCTTGATGTTGGTGGTTTAAGAACGGTTTTAAGCGCGCTGTGCCGGTAGAAGCAGGGAGCACAGTGTGCAAGCAACTGCTGATAAGCCGCTGAAAGCCCACAACATGCCCTGTGTATTTTGCCCGGCAATCAGACTTACCACCGCACCTACAATCAAAATCAGGAATCCGATCGATGTGTTGCTGACCGCTACATAGGCTGAACGGGTTTCGGCAGTGGCCATGTCCACCAGCAAGGTTTTTCTACCCAACCGTACGCCGGCCAGGCACACGGAGGTCAGGAAATAAGCAGTAACAAACAGCAACAAGGCATTAAATTCAATTTTCAATTGCAACATCAGCAATACGACAACCCCAACCAAGGCATTGACTCCACTGGCGATTGCCATCAAAGTGCGGCTTGAATAATCGGCCAAACGCCCCCACACATAACCCGATACCGTATTGGCCAGCCCGGAAACAATTAAAAACAGGCCGATCAACGCGGCGTTGCCCAATGTATTCTGGGCAATGATGATCAAAATGGGCGCACCCAGCGACACACTCAACAGCAGGGTACGAACAATCACAAAATTGCGGAAAGGTTTGTCTTCTTTCAGCAAGCGCAGGGATTTCAAGGCCTCTATGCCTGCATTACCGCCGCCTTCAGTTGCGCCGGGCTCTTCCCGAATGGCCCAAATGGCCAAGGAGGCAACTATCCAACACAGCCCGGCAATACCGAAGAGACTGGCCAAGATCAGTTCATTGTTCTTGATTTGATTGTAGAAACCCAGATTAAGCCCCAACAGCAGGGTAAACAGGCCTGAAACGCTGGTCGCCAACCCCATCAACGTGCCACGCCTTGACTTCGACACGGTTTTTCCAAGTACGTCTTTTGCCGCAACGGAGCATATACCCCGTGAAAAGCTGAAAACTATCAGGGCACTGAACACCAGCCAGCTTGCACTTTCCGCTGACAAATCTAAAAACAAGGTAAATGCGCATGCCCAAAGCGAAAAACCGCTGAGCAAACCCCCGAGCATCCAAACATATTTTCTTAAGGCCTTCGCTCTTATTTTTGCGGCGATAAACAACTGGGGGAGCAACACGCCTGACTCGCGGATAGGTACTGCCAAAGACACCAGCAGCAATGGTGCCCCCAATAGACCAAGCACCCACGGAAAAACCAGGCGTGCACTGGCTATCTCATCGGCCAGTTTGGTGAAAAAGTTACTTAGCAAGTGAAGAAAAAAATTGACAGGTTGGTGTTTGCAGGACTCATCAGGAATGTCCTTACAAACACGTGCATCTTCATCGCCGGTAATCAGATCGTACAAAGCCGTGGCGGCAGGTTTGGATTTTTGCATGGCGATACTTTATCAACTAAAAAGGCACCCTAAGGTGCCTTTTCAATCAAAACTTGATGTGGTCGGTCACTGAATGAGCAACTTACTGCGCGCCAACGGTGGCTTTGATGGCGGCTATAAACTTCTCGCTTTGGGTGATGTTACTGACAGTGGCTTCAAGGCCGTGGCGAGCAGATGCAAGGCGAATAAATCGCTCCATGCGGCGGGTTTCGTGTTTATTCCAACGAACCGTGAATGAGACAACCCGGTTGTTGTCAATCCAGACATTGCTTGGTTTGAGGAACATGAAGTCGCCCAAAGCCACTTTTGGCAGGCCAACCTGACCGCTGGCATCCACCCCGGTGAATTGAACCAGTAGGGGAGTCCCATTCTGAAGCCAACTGTTATTTTCAATGGCGTCACAGAAAATAGAGCAGGTCGACCAAGTCAACCCACTATAACGAACCATAAATGCCAATCTGGACTCTTCAAAGTTATCAGTGACGTCTGAACCAACTGCAGCCAGATCTTCAGGTTTTACTTTAAGTGCCAGGAGTTCTTGCTCAAGCGTACTATAGGCTATGCTCGATCGAATTTGATCCGGAATAGGCTTAACCTGTAACCAGTGGAACAGGCAATAAGACCGAGTCAAACGCTCTGCAATCGAACTCATGGTGAACTCCTGAAAAACATGCTGCAACGTTATTGGTACTGGGCTCGGAGTTTTTCAGATTCATACCGAGGCTCTAACCAATTTCCCTTGACTTTACGAACAATCAACAATTGAACGTCCTGTTGTTTTGTCTGTGATTTGCAAGGAAAGGTTCAATTATTGTTAACGCTGAAGCCTGAAATTGGAATACCAATTTTTCAAATAATTTGCTTACGCTGCTTTTTCTTGATCTTTCGAGGGTTCTCCCACTCTTTTAACTGAATATTCGTTTAAAAATTGGGGTAACAAATTGTCCCAATCGGGATTCAAGGATTCAATCAACAACAAGCGCATATCGCGTGGCCAGTTCCGTACGCGGCGAAGTCGGGCCACAAATTTGTCGTGGTCAGTCCAAACTTCGAAGTAAACAAGACGATCGAGGCGATGGTAGTGTGCATAGTCTCGGCGAAGCCCCTGAATGTGCTCGTCCATGCGGGTAAGAAGACAGTTGGTGTCCCCCAGATAAAGCGGGCCGTTGGGCTTGCTGTTCGACAAAATGTATAGCCAGTATTTGTCTTGCTTTCTCGCGGTCTCGTTTAAGCTACTGTCCAGATTTTTGCTCAATTCATCCTCCGCACCATCGGGCTGTAGGGGCAATAAGTGGTTGTAAGTACAATACTTATTGATTGTATGTGTATTGCTGATTTTGCTGTGCGACTTTCTCCCTCTTAATGGGTGCTGCCATCGCTATTTTTGACGAATATTCGGTGGTAATATATTCGTGGATAATTATTTCTTAATGCCGAAATAAATTTGGCAGTTTGATTATTTATATATTTATCAAAGGCTTATATGCTTACAGCTATCCTCGTGGATGGTCCGTTCTTCATTCGCAGAATTCGCCAAATTTTCCCTAGTTCGGTACACCATGATGCAAAAGTCATGGCTGATCTGGTGTGGCGCTTGTCTGCTGCTCATTTGTTTGAACGCAATCAACCGAAGCGCCATTTGTTCCGAATTTTTTTCTACGACACACCTGTATTCACGCAGCGCGTAACCCTGCCGGTGTCCAGGCAACAAATAGATTTGTCCAAATCAAAAGAGGGGCAATTTCGGGTCGCGTTTCAGCGGCAATTGCAAAGAAAGCGGAAATTGGCAGTCAAACTAGGTGAGGCACGTGAGGCGGACACCTGGAAATTGAATGAGGATGCCCTGGCCGATTTGCTGGGCAAAAGGATTACGGTAGATGATCTGGCTGATGAGGATTTCACACCCGATTCGCACCCCAAGGGGATTGAATTGAGAATGGGTGTAGATCTTGCAACCTTGGCTTACAAACGTCAGGTTCAGCAGGTGGTGTTATTGACTGGAGATGGCGCTTTTTCAAGTGCAGCAGAACTGTTGCGCCACGAAGGTGTTGATGTGGTGCTAGACCCGATGTGGCAAAACATTTCTGAGGATTTGTTCTCCTACATTGATGGGTTGCGGTCAACCTGCCCCCCACCCGACAGGGCAGCCGACTTTTTGGCCCGAATCGGATCCGATAACTACGATCACGATGATCTGCCCGCGGAGTAAAAAAAGCCCACTTGAAAGTGGGCTTTTTTCATTCATCACGAGGTTGGGCAAATTAAATTAATCCCCCATCCCCTCCGCATAAAGATCGTTAATTCGATCCTTGAAAGCTTCAATTACCTTCACGCGTTTTACCTTGAGGGTGGGTGTCAAAAGACCATTGTCTACCGTCCAAGGTTCTTTGGTGGTGATAATGCGGCGCACGCGAATATAGCGTGGCAGGTGCTGCAAACGCTCATTGGCGCGTTTAATCAACTCTTTTTCATTGGAGTTGGCAGTCACAGCAATCATGCCGATAAATGGGCGCCCCTCGCCGATCAAAACGATTTGTTCAAAAACATCGTCACCAATAATGGCCATTTCTGCGTCTTGAGGAGAAAACTTCTCTCCATTGGACAAAACCATGATGTCTTTGATTCGACCTCGAATATAAATTCGTTTGTCCTTGATTTCAGCCACATCACCGGTGTGCAACCAACCGTCTGAATCGATCGCAGTTTTGGTGGCTTCCTCATTTTGCCAATACCCCAACATGATATTGGGGCCGCGTGCCAGCAATTCGTCATTTTCACCGAGCATGACCTCCACATTCGGTAAAGCAGGGCCCACCGATTCAGGCACATTGCCCTCGGGACGATTAACCGAAATTACCGGGCAAGCTTCTGTCATGCCATAGCCGTGCAGAATCGGAAGTCCCATGGCAATAAACGCTTTGGCAATGGTGCTGTCCAGTGCAGCACCACCCACCACGGCCAAACGCAAGCGTCCACCCAACCTTTCCAGAATAGGTTGTGCCACTTTCGCACGCAACAAGGGGAGTTGAAAGTGATCAACAATGCCACCTTTGCCTTGTTCCATTCGCCAGCCCACATCCACCAGCTTTTCGAATGCTTTTCGCTTGAAACGCGAGTCTTTGACGGAGGCCTGAATACGGCCGTAAAACTTTTCAAAAATACGCGGAACTGCAAACAGCACAGTGGGTGCCTGGGTTGCAAGGTCTTCGGGTAACTGGTTAATACCACGTGCGTAAATGACTTTTGCACCTACACGCAAGGGCAGGTAGTAACCACCGGTGCGCTCGAACATGTGCGACATGGGCAGGAAGGACAGAAACACGTCTTCTGGTTTTGCGATGTCCAGCTGGAAGCAGCTGTCCACATTGGCAATCACGTTTTTGTGCGACAACATGACACCTTTGGGGCGCCCCGATGTGCCCGAGGTGTAGCAAATTGTAGCCAGCGTGTTTTGTTCAAGATCGAGAAGTTCAAAAGGCTCCAGTTTTTTATCCAGACTTTTCAGCACATGGCTCGCATTTTCCACGCCATCGGCTTCTTTTTCGATGTCTGACTTGATCGACAACACGCGAACGTCTTTCAGGTTTTCTTTCAACAGATTACGGGCGATACGGTCGTTTTCAACCACCACGGCACGCGAACCCGAATCTTGAATGCAATACGCGATATTGCTGGCATTGTCGTCCACATAAAGCGGCACTGACACCAAGCCCATCGCCACGGCACCTTGGTCAAACGCCACCCAGTGCACACTGTTTTTCAAGCAAATGGCGACCCTGTCGCCGGGCTGCAAACCCATGGATCGGAAAAAGGCTTGCCAGGAACGTGCAAGGTCGATCATTTCCCGTGCTTTGAAATCAACCCACTCGTTGTCTATGAACTGACGGTACAACACGCGATTGGGGGTGTCATCGTGTTGAAACAAGAATGTGGCGATGTTCGCCATAAGGAGGTCTCCCAAATTTCTGTTTTTATAAAATTGACCGTAGTGTACTGAACAGTTTAAGGATTGATAAGAACACTCATTCTAGATTTGTATTCAAGGCCTTGATGACGGCTGGACGGGCACTTAACGCCTCATACCATTTGTGCACTGCAGGATAATCACTTAGCTCAATCCCCTGGCGTTGCCAACGATAAACCCAAGGATACAAAGCCATGTCTGCAATCGAATAATCATCACCCGCAATATAAGAATATTCACTGAGCTGTTTGTTGATTACTTCGTAAAGTCTTTTGGCTTCATTGGTGTATCGATTGATAGCATATTCAATTGGTTCAGGCGCGTAAATCCGAAAATGATGGGCCTGCCCCAGCATAGGACCCACGCCGCCCATTTGAAACATTAGCCATTGAATAATTGAGAGGCGTTCTCGGTGACTATTACCGAAAAACTTGCCTGTTTTCTCGGCTAGATAAATCAGAATGGCACCACTTTCAAAGAGCGCGAGTGGTTTTCCGTCGGGGCCATTCGGGTCGATGATTGCGGGTATTTTATTGTTGGGACTGAATTTCAGGAAATCAGGCTTGAATTGATCGCCCTTGCCGATATCCACTGCAATCGGTTTCCAGGAAAGTCCCATTTCCTCGCAGGCGATGTGAATTTTGTAGCCATTGGGGGTTGTCCAGGTGTAAACCTCGATCGGTTCATTTTGCGGAGTATTCAATCAAAGCTCTCCAGTGATACAAGTGGGCTAACACGTTCGTGTTAGGTCATTTCAAGGATACCTCACTCAATGTTGGCATGCGTATGCTAACGCTTACTGTAACAATTGAACTGAGAGTTGACATGCCGATTTTCTGGACTAAAGCCGCTCAAATGATTCGCCTGCCGATGCTTTCAGTTCTAGGAGCGTTGATCACGCTTTTGCCGCTGTCTGTTTTTAGTCTCGAAATTTCTACGCCAGTCGGAACCCAGCAAATTGGCCAAATCCTCGACTTGAAAAGCACTTTGAGTAATGTCCCAGAAGGTGTCGAATCTCAATTGCGATCTACATGTTTAAGGGCTCGGATAAATACGCTGGAAAGCATGCCAGGCGGCTTTGAAGGCGCCGTTTCACGGGAAGTATTGGTTAACTTTGACCCCACGATACGTCGTGGGGGGGTGATAGAGTTCCGATCTGTTTCACCGGTCAACGATGCTGTGATTGAAATGGAGTTGGTGTCAGAGTGCCCATTAATTGTGTTCAACACCAAGTGGACGCTCATCATGAAACAGAGCGTGGCCGAGCGAAGCGGGGCGGTCATTTCAGGCCATGTCGGCACAGCATCTGCGTTTGACCCCGAAACCTCTTCTCTGTTGGCCAGCTCCCGTAAACCACCAAAACCACGGTTTGACACAAAACCAGCGTGGTTGAGTCAAGACGAGCGAAATGCAGCAAAGCCGAAGCCAATAGAGGATGAAACAAGCACGAATATTTTAACAACGGCGGAAAATATGGAGGAAGGCGACAATCCAGTGCTGAAGGTGGCCTCACTCAATCCAGATTTGTTTGGCGCTGGTCTCATCGAGAGTCGAAGGCAAACCACCGATGTGTCTGGTGGGCTTGGTTTGGATGAATACACCTCAAAAATAGACAGTTACAACGCAATGCAAGAATTCATGCTGCCGGTGTCATTGGCAATATCAGCTTTACTAATGATTGCTTTATTTCTTTACCGACGATATTCCGTTCGCAAAGCAGCCATTCAGTCATCGCTTAATCCTCAAGGTTACGACAGTGAACAAACCACACGTCCAGAGCCTCAGGATGTAGCCGCCATGAGTCGTGAACATGTGATCGCGTTTTCCTCTGAACCCGCATCGGTGTCAGTCGGTAGTCACCGGGTTTTGGAGTCATTAATTGGCAATGATGAGCAGGACTTTGATGATGAATTGAATTCATCTGCTCACACCATGACATCGGGTTCAATGAATCCTGCTTATCGATCGTCTCTAAAAATCAGTCTTGAATTGATTAATCGGGCAGACATTCCAAGCTGGAATCTGCCAGTGTCCTATCTGGGTTTGGTGGAATCAAGAAACAGATCACTTGAACTGCACAGAACGCTTGATGCTTTGTTGTTGAGAAGTCAAATTGGATTGATTGAATTGGCTTTTCAGGATGCCAAACAAGACCAGCTTACCCCGCCACAGTCTTCGCAGGAATTGCTGGAACAGGTACTAGGCGATCAGCTGCATGAGATAGAACTCAAGCCGACACTATGCGTGCCCGATGTCGTCAAAAGTCATGTGAGAGCCAAAATGTGCGAAATCGCGGGCGCCCAGAAGCGCCAGCTACTTCGAGAGAACCTGGTGAACTTGCACACCCAGGTTGTTAGCCCCGCACTTTGTTTCGATTCGAATGCATGGCGTGAATTCTTAAGCGAAGAGGGCATTCTCGATTAGCGATCACATGGCTAGTCAGGCAACGCCCGAAGACTCCTCCAATTGCTCAATCTCAAGCATCAATTCAAGCAGTTCGTTTTCGGCGATCTCAAGGCGAGTGGCAATCAAGTGACGTTCATTGTGAAGCTCTGCTGCTTTTCTAGAATCGTCGGCTTTGCTGTAATCGCATTGCGCCAGGGATTCATCAAGCCTGGCCAGTCTCGGCTGGTCGGTCTCAATTTGCTTCTCAAGCTTTTTAACCTGATTACCCAGTTGTTTGATCCGCTGGTTCACTGCCTGCCTGTCTACAGGTGCAGCCACTACCACAACGGGTTTGTTGTTTGAATTGCCCTGTTTTGCATTGCGGTTTTCTGCACTGGTTTCTTTGCGCAACAGCTCTGCATAGTCATCCAGGTCGCCATCAAATTCGGTCACTGCACCTTGGTGCACGCGCCAGAAGCGATCAGTGATTGATTCCAGCAAATGCCGATCGTGGGAAACCATGACCAAGGCCCCCTCAAATTCAAGCAGGCTGCTTGCCAAGGCCTGGCGAGTGGCAATGTCCAGGTGGTTGGTGGGTTCATCAAGCAAGAGCAGGTTGGGGCGTTTGTAGGCCAAAAGAGCCAAGGCCAGGCGCGACTTTTCCCCGCCTGAAAAACTGCCAACCAATTGGCGAACTTTGTCATCTCGAAAATGATAGCGCGCTAGGAATTCTCGTGCCTTCTGTTCAGAAATTTGCCGCTCCAGGCGGGACATGTGCTGCAAAGGCGTGGCGTTCATGTCGAGCGACTCAATCTGGTCTTGCGCGAAGTAGCCATACACCAGCCCTTTGCCCTCCACCCGGTCACCACCCAACATATTGAGTTCTCCCACCAGGGTTTTAACCAAGGTGGTTTTGCCATTGCCATTGGCCCCGAGCAGGCCGATACGATCACCTGGGCGAAGCTCCAGGCTGATGCTTTTCAGAATGGGGGCGGCGCCTTCATAGCCGCAATCGCTGCGGTTCAGTACCACCAATGGATCGGGGCTTTTGTGGGGCTCCATGAACGGAATTGCCACATGGGGTTCCACTTGCAAAGTTTCAATCAGCTTGATTTTTTCAAGACGTTTAACCCGGCTTTGTGCCTGCTTCGCCTTGCTGGCCTTGGCCTTGAAGCGATCTACAAATTTTTGCAGTTTCTCCATTTCGCCAGCGGCTTTTTTGTTGGCCTGGCTGACTTGGTCTGCACGCTCTGCAAACGCACGTTCAAACGCTGAGTATCCACCTGTGTACTTGGTCAGTTTTTCATTGTTCAGGTGCACAGTGTGAGTACATACCTCGTCGAGAAAATCCCGATCGTGAGAAACCAGAATAACCGTGCTGTTAACCTGTTTGATCCACTGCTCGAGCCACACCACAGCTTCAATATCCAAGTGGTTGGTGGGTTCATCCAACAAGATCAGGTCGGCCCTGGAGCCCAATACTTTGGCCAGGTTCAAACGCATTTTCCAGCCACCGGAAAACTCGCCCACCTTTCGTTGCAGGTCTTCAGTTTTAAAACCCAGGCCGTGAAGAATGGTGGCCACTCGTGCTTCTGCGGTGTAGCCGTCCAGGTTTTCCAGTTCTTCGTACAAGTGGCCCAGTTGTTCCATGTCGCCACTTTCTTCAACTGCTTGAATTTTTTGGCGAACCTCATGCAGAGCGCGGTCGCCTTCCAGCGCGAAATCAATCACGCTGAGATGATTGGCTGTAACCTCTTGGTCAATCCAGGAAAGGCGCCACACCTTGGGTAAGTCAATACTGCCTTGGTCAATGTGAAGTTCGCCAAGAAGTGCGCTTAGAAAACTGGATTTACCAGCGCCATTGTGGCCAATCAGGCCGACCTTTTCACCGGGAAACAGCGTGAGCTCAGCATTGGTTAGAATGGGCTTGCTGCCCCGCGCAATGCTGAGGTTGTTAATTTGAATCATTGAATGGGTTTAGACCAAGTCTTCTTTGTTAAGCAAAAACACTTGTTCGTCACCTGCCGAGGTTTCAAGCCAAATGGGATTTAAATGCGGAAAAGCGGCTTCGAAATGCAGTTTTTCATTGCCAAGTTCAACCACCAGAAAACCGCCGTCTTTCAGGTGTTTGGGAGCCTGCTCAAGAATGTCCTGAATCAAGTCCATGCCACTGTCACCACCGGCCAAAGCCATCCGCGGCTCGTGCAGGTACTCCGGGGGCAGCTTTTTCATGGAAGCCTCATTCACATAAGGCGGATTGGTCAAAATGAAATCGTATTGTTTGCCATTCAGATTCGAAAACAAATCGGATTCAATGGCATGAACACGCTGCTTCATGTCGTGGAGTTGAATGTTTTCACGAGCAATACTCAAGGCCTCAGTCGATAAATCAACTGCATCAACCTGCGCATTTTCAAACACGTATGCAGCCAGAATCGCAAGGCAGCCTGAGCCTGTGCACATGTCCAGAATCTCGAATGGCATTTCAGGGGCATTTACCCATGGCGTTAACTGGTCGGCCAATAATTCGGCGATGAAAGAGCGCGGAATAATGACCCTTTCATCGACCTTGAAGGCGTGCCCTTGCAACCAGGCTTCGCCAGTGATGTAACTGGCAGGCTTGCGGTCAACCACACGCTGCGTAATAAAACGGATCAATCGATTGGTTTCGTGCGCGGTGACTCGTGCATCCCAGAATGGTCCCACATCACCAACTGGCAAACTGAGCGCAGACTGCACCATGTAAACCGCTTCATCAAATGCATTGCTCGACCCGTGACCAAAAAATACCTGGCCACGGCGCATTTCACTGACATAAAACCGCACCCAGTCGCGAACTGTATGCAGTTCTTTGGGGTCTACGGCGATATGTGCGGTGTGATCCTGATTCATGAATTGCCTTTGCTGAAATCGGTTTGCCCGATGGTGAGTACACCGTTTAATTCGACGACCGGGCGTTTGATGATGCTGGGGTATTCCAATAGAAGGGCTTTGGCACCCTCGGGTGACTGGGCTTTGCCTTGCAGGCTTTCATCCAGACCACGCCAAGTGGTGCCTCTCCTGTTGATGACTTTATCCAACCCGAAGGTACCGATCCATTCGTCAAGTAACTGAGCGGGCACACCGTGCTTCTTGAAATCGTGAAAAACAATTTCAACGTCGTTGTTTTTCAGTGAAGCGATGGCCTTTTTCACGCTGTCGCAATTCGGAATTCCGTATACCTTGGCTGTCATCCTGTAGGTTTCTCCCTTATTCTGCGTTGCGCAGCAATTCGTTGATGCCGGTTTTGGCACGTGTTTTTGCGTCGACACGCTTCACAATGACTGCACAGTACAGGCTGTACTTGCCACAGGCACTTGGCAGTGAACCGCTGACCACAACCGAGCCGGCTGGAATTCGGCCGTAAGTCACTTCACCTGTTTCGCGGTTGTAAATTTTTGTGCTCTGGCCGATGTAAACGCCCATGGAAATCACTGAGTTTTCTTCCACAATCACGCCTTCTACAACTTCAGAACGTGCGCCAATGAAGCAGTTGTCTTCAATGATGGTTGGGTTGGCCTGCAAGGGTTCCAACACGCCGCCAATGCCCACGCCGCCACTCAGGTGTACGTTTTTACCGATTTGTGCACATGAACCCACAGTCGCCCAAGTGTCGACCATCGTACCTTCGTCCACATAGGCGCCAATATTGACGTAGCTGGGCATCAGCACCACATTTTTTGCTATAAAACTGCCGCGGCGAGCAACTGCAGGGGGCACTACACGGAAGCCGCCTTTCTTGAAGTCTTCTTCGGTGTAATCGACAAACTTCGTGGGTACCTTGTCATAAAACTGTGTGAAGCCACCGGCAGCCATGGGCTTGTTGTCTTCCAGACGGAAAGAAAGCAGCACGGCTTTTTTGATCCACTGGTGGGTAACCCACTCACCACTTTCTTTGGAGCAAACACGCAACTCACCGGTATTCAGTTTTTCCAGTACGTCGCCAACAGCAGCACGAACATCGGCTGGTGCTGAGGATGGAGAAATGTCTGCACGGTTTTCCCAAGCGGCTTCGATAATGGATTGATGGTTTGTTGTCATGGTGATTTCCTGTGTCAGAGATTGTTTTTAAATTTGTTGTGCAATTCGATTGGCGGCTTCATTGCATTCGGCCAGGCTGGCCACCAGTGCAATCCGCACATGGTTGCTGCCGGGGTTAAATCCATTCACCTCGCGACCCAAAAAGCTTCCGGGCAACAGGGTAACATGCGCTTGCTCAAACAGCCTTTTGGCGAAGGCTGTGTCGCTTTGTCCCACATCGGCCCAAAAGTAAAAGCCGGCAGGTGGAATGTGTAGATCAAGCTTGCCCTCAAGAATAGCGCTGAACGCTTTGAACTTGTCGGTATACAGGCGACGATTCTCGGCGACGTGTTCTTCATCGTTCCAGGCCGCCACGCTGGCCATTTGAATGGTGGTCGACATGGCCGAGCCGTGGTAGGTGCGGTAACGAAGAAATGCCTTGATCAGGTCCGCATCGCCTGCCACATAGCCCGAACGTAACCCCGGTGCGTTTGAGCGCTTGGAGAGGCTGGAGAACACAATCAAGTTGTTGTAATCCGATCGGCCAAGCCGGCTTGCTGCTTCAAGCCCGCCGATAGGAGCTGCGGTGCCATCAAGGTAAATTTCTGAATAACACTCGTCCGAGGCGATGACAATGTTGTACTCGTCAGCCAAATCAAACAGCTTTTGCCAATCCTCAAGTGAATAGACCGCACCTGTAGGGTTGTTCGGGGAACACACATACATCAGCTTTGTCTTGGCCAGTATGTCGGGGCTGAGTGCATGAAAGTCCGATAAACCTGTTGCGGGATCGATGTTGACGAAGACCGGGCTTGCGCCACCAAGAAATGTGGCTCCTTCGTAAATTTGATAGAAGGGGTTTGGAAAAACGACATGGCTGTCGACTTCACACCCGTCCAAAACAACCTGAGCGAAAGAAAATAACGCCTCACGCGAGCCTAAAATCGGCAAAACCTGAGTTTCAGGGTCTACCAAGGCATCAAATCGCCGCAGTATCCAGTCAGAAATTGCTTTTCTCAACACCGGCAAACCTTGCGTGCCCGGGTAAACCGACAAGCCGTCCAGATTGTCGACCAATGCCTGCTTGATCAGCGCAGGCGTAGGGTGCTTGGGCTCACCAATGGACAGATTGACGTGGGCCAGGCCACCTGTGTGCTGGCTGCCCGCGAACAATGCCCGAAGGCGTTCAAATGGATAAGGCTGAAGTTTGTCGAGGTTTTTCAAGGAGTTCACCGGAATTGCTGTTTAACCAATCGTGTTGAGCCAAGCGCTACTAAGCGTGCGCTTCCAGCCCCTCGCATTTAGCCGCGAGTCGGGTTCATGGTTGAAATGGAGTCCAGTTCAACTTTCGGCAAAGGCTGAAAGCTGGCATGGCGGTGTTCAGCCACCACGGTGGTGTACACGCCGCCCCGAACGTACCATTTTGCGGTCAGTTTCATGTAACGGGGGTCGGTTGCGGCCACCAGATCGTCCAGAATCTTGTTGGTGACTGCTTCGTGGAATGCACCTTCTTCGCGATAGCTCCACATGTACATTTTCAGGCTTTTCAGCTCAACATTCTTCTGGTTGGGCAGGTAGTCGATCACCAAAGTGGCGAAATCGGGCTGACCTGTCAACGGACAAAGGCACGTAAATTCAGGCACTTCGATGTGAACGTGATAAGGCCGATCCGGGTTTGGGTTCGGGAAAGTCTGTAAATCGCGGCTGGGTTTGTTACTCATAATTCTCTCGTGGGCCTCTTGAGCCTGTTGGGCCCTTTGGCCAGTGTGGCGTTAAACAACTCAATCATCCTGCCAACTAAGGGCGAGGGCCCGGCGTAAAGCTCAAAGGCTTTGCTATTATAAGGTCAGCGGGTTTTCATGTTCCCGTGGGTTGAAGTTTTTATTCGTTCTATTGGTCTCATTTCCACTTCATCGTGCGATTAACTCACATTCGTTTAGCTGGCTTTAAGTCATTTGTTGAACCGACGTCCTTTGCCGTGCCCAGTAATCTGGTTGGCGTAGTAGGGCCGAACGGCTGTGGCAAATCCAATATCATCGATGCGGTGCGTTGGGTTTTGGGCGAATCCAAGGCTTCCGAGTTGCGGGGTGAGTCGATGCAAGACGTGATCTTTAACGGCTCGACTAACCGAAAGGCAGCCTCACGCGCCAGCGTGGAACTGGTATTCGACAATGCCGAAGGCCGCGCGGGCGGAAGCTGGAATCAGTACTCGGAAATTTCAGTGAAGCGCGTCCTGACACGAGATGGCGCCTCAACCTACTACATCAATCAGCAGGCGGTTCGTCGCCGTGATGTTCAGGACATTTTCCTGGGTACGGGCTTGGGGCCACGCGCTTACGCCATCATTGGGCAGGGTATGATTGCCCGAATTATTGAGGCTCGCCCGGAAGAACTGCGAATTTTCCTGGAAGAAGCTGCGGGGGTATCCAAATACAAGGAACGTCGCCGCGAAACAGGCAATCGCCTGGCCGATACCCGCGACAACCTGACCCGAATCGAAGACATTCTTCGCGAATTGACCAGCCAAATTGAGCGACTGGAACAGCAGGCCACCGTGGCCCGCCAGTTCAAGGAACTTGAAGAGGCCAAGAATACCAAGCAGCGTTTGCTTTGGTACATTCGTTATGCTGAAGCGCTGGAACAGAAAAACACTGGCCAAGCCAAGCTAGAGCGTGCCAAAGCCGATCTTGAGGCCATTCAAAGCAAATCGATCAGCACTCAAACCGAGCTGTTTGCCGTGCGTGAAAAACAAGTAGATGCGCAGCAGCAACTTGAGAACGATCAAACCCAATGGATAGAAGCCAACCGACAGGTCAGTCGCCTGGAAGCGGATTTGCGCGTGATGGCAGAATCGCGTGCCCGCTTGGGTGCCCGTGTGGCCGAGCTTGAACTTGAAATTCAGAATTGGGCTGTTCGCGAGGAAGATGCCAAGGCCCGACTGGAAGAAATCAGTGGTTCTTCTGAGGAACAGCAAGCCGAGCTGGAAGAGAGAATCATCGCGCTTGAGGAAGCTGAGCTGGCAGTTGAGCCTGTGGAGTTGGCCTTGCAGGCAGCGCGATCTGCGGTTGATCAAAAACGGGCAGGTGTGATGCAGATTCAGCAGGCGCTGAGTCAAGTGTCTTCTCAACAAGAATCAGCCAGCCGGGCAGAAAACACCATACAAGTGAAGCTGGACAGGCTTGAAAGCGAAAAGCAGCAAATTGCTGCCCCGTCTGTGCATGAATTGGATGAAGTGCAAGCCAGAGTTCAGTCGCTTGAACACGAGCTTGGCGTGGCCACCAACAACCTTGCAGACGTTGAAAGCCGGTTGGCGGCAGCTAGTTCCGAGCTTGACCATGTGCAAGCCGCATTCAATGCCGAGCGCGACAAACACGCCAACGCGCAAGCGCAATTGCAGGCACTTGAAAAATTAAATGAACAACTTGCAGAAAGCGCCGAGTTGAAGCCCTGGGTAGAAAGCAGCGGCCTGAGTGACACCCCTCGGTTGCTCGGCAAACTACAGGTGGAGCGTGGCTGGGAACGAGCGCTGGAATCGGCATTGCGGGAATCGCTGGACAGTTTTCAGGTACGAACGCTGGACATGGTTGAAGGATTCGCCAAACAGCCGCCACCAGCGCGTGTTGCCTTTATTGAATCATCGGGTAGCAGCGCTGGTAACAATCTATCGGTTGGCCCGGAAGACCTGGCCAGTTTGGTGCGCAGTTCAGATTCGGCCATTCAGCAATCCTTGATTCAATCGTTGGCTGGTTACCTTCTGGCCCCCGATTTGCAAGCTGCATTGGCAAAAAGAAAAAGCCTGAAACCAGGCCAGCGAATCTTCACGCCACAAGGACATTGCGTAAGCGCAACTGGGGTGTCTTTTTACGCAGCCGACAATGCCCAAAGTGGTCGGCTTGAGCGCCAGCAGCAAATTGAAGCCTTGCGCACTGAGGTTCGCGCGCTCGACATGTTGAAAAATGAATCCATGGCCAAGCGTGATCAATTGCAATTGCGTACCGGCGAAATGAAAGCCAATGTGGTGCAAGCGCGTAATTTGGTTGAGAGTTTGACCAAGCGATTACATGAAGCCCAGGTTCAGCTGATTCGCTTGCAAGAACAGCAAAGCAGGGCAGACAGCCGCCGGGAGCAAATTGGTTTGGATCTCGCTTTGCTGCAAAGTGAACTGGAAGAACAGCGGGCCATTTTGCTTGAATCCGAAGACAAATACGCCGAACTGGACGAGCAGCTTGCGGTGGCCAGCGATGCACTGGAAAGTCAGAAAGACAAAGTGACGCAAGCGGAGCAGGCACTGCGTGACAAACAGGCGCAAGTTCAAAATGCATTGCGTAGAAAGCAGGATGCCGAATTCAATATTCGCAATCAGGAATCTCGCCAGAAAGAATGTGAACGCGACCTTGCATTTGCCAACAGTCAAATTCAGCAAATTCAGCAACGCAAACAACTTACACTGGCGGAACTTGAAGGGCTTTCTGAAACCGAAGGTCAAGAGGCTTTGCAGGCTGCGCTCGAAGAACGGGTCATCGCAGAAGAAAGAGTAGCAGTTTCTCGCGATGCGCTCGAACAGATTATGGCAAAGGTTTCAGAGCTTGAACGAGCAGAAAAAGAAAGTGACAAACAGGCAGATCCCTTGCGGGATGCGGTTCAAGACCTTGCCTTGAAAATCCAGGCTGCCGAACTCACGATTGAACAGTACAAAAACTTGATGGATGAAGTGCAAGCCGATGTAAACGAATTGGGCCAGCAATTCGTTGCCATGGAGGTGCCTCCCAAAGCGTCTGTGCTTCAGGCGGAGGTCACGCGCCTTACCAACGGCATGCAAGAGTTGGGGGCCGTGAATTTGGCGGCACTGGATGAACTGGCTGCCGCAACAGAAAGAAAATCATTCCTTGACCAACAGGCTGGCGACCTGATCGAAGCCATGGAAACCCTTGAGGATGCAATCCGCAAAATTGACAAAGAAACACGCGACCTTCTTTCTGAAACTTTTGGTGTGGTTAACGGACATTTCTCGCGCCTGTTTCCCAAGTTGTTTGGTGGTGGAGAAGCCCGCTTGGTCATGACTGGCGACGAAATTCTGGATGCTGGGGTACAGGTGTTTGCTCAACCGCCGGGCAAGAAAAACGGCACCATTCATTTGTTGTCGGGTGGCGAGAAGGCACTGACTGCAACAGCGCTTGTTTTCGCGATCTTCGAATTGAATCCTGCACCGTTCTGCTTGCTCGACGAAGTCGATGCGCCGCTGGACGACGCAAACACCGAGCGCTTTACGCGCCTGGTCAAACAAATGTCTGAACAAACCCAGTTTTTGTTCATTTCCCACAATAAAATCGCCATGGAAATGGCACAGCAGCTGATCGGCGTCACGATGCAGGAGAAAGGTGTTTCCCGCATTGTTGCCGTTGATTTGGCGGCTGCAGAAAAAATGGCAACGGAAACCGTATGAACGACCTACAACTTACCCTGCTGATTGTTGGCGGTGGCGGCATTGCTGCCATGATCGCTTACAACTGGTGGCAAGATTATCGACTGCGCAAACAGGCCAGCGAACGGTTTGGCGAAACGGACCAGGACCCGCTGTTGAATACAGGTTCAGTCAAGTCCGGATTTGAGCGTACAGAACCCGGGTTCTCGGGCTCGCAAGACTTTGCCCCATCCACTGAATTTGATGAATCAAGTTTAGAGGCGAGTTTTGATGCGCCCCAAAATGACAGTCATTTGCAAAATGAACCACAAATGACGATCGACAAACGTTTGTTTGCAGATTTCATCATCCGTTTTGACGAAGAGAAAGATGCCAATACCTGGAAAACGCTGGTCGACGGCCTGGAGCAAATCAATCGCAAGCGCATTATTTATTCTGCAAGCCCCGACACCGCGGAAAGCGCTGAAATACTCTGGTTTAAGGCCAGCCCCTATAGCGGCACAGCGAAATCCTTGAAGGCCAGCGTGCAAATTGCCAATCGCAAGGGGCCGCTGAGTTCGATCGAGTTTTCTGAAGTGCTTGGAAAATTCAAGCGATTTGCCGAAGACCAGAATGCAGACATTGAATTCCCCGAAATGAAAGAGGTCGTGGCCAAAGCCGAAACGCTAGATCAAGCTGCTGCTGCCCTGGATACGCTGTTGGGTCTACATTGCCTGTTACCGGAGACCGTGCAGGAAAGTACCGCTGTGGACATGCTTGCAGTGGCGGGGTGGGTACAAAAAGGTCATCAATGGTTTCTCAGCGATGAGTCGGGTACTTTGGCCAGCATGGTGATTCACAACGCACCCGGTAAACGTCTGCTGAGTTTCAGTATTGACGTACCAAATTCAGCAGAACCCATCAAAGCCTTGGGAGATATTGTTACTGTGTGTCATGGCATGAATGAAAAGTTTGGCGCACCGTTGATGGATGACTCGGGTAGAACCTTGAGCACGCAGGCGATTGAGGGTATTTACAACCAGTTGATTGAACGAGTGCGCAATCTGACCGACTCTGGCTTCAAACCGGGCGCACCCGTGGCTCGCATTTTGTTTTCATGACCAATCTGGATCTGTTTGACAGCAAGGGCAGTGGCGACAATTCCGGTTCCAGGGGCGAGTCGCCAACTGTGGCCATGCGTCGCTTGATTGATCTGTTAAACCGCTGGGAGCATGCCTACTATGTGCTCGATGCACCTGAAGTACCGGACTCTGAATATGACAAGGTGTATCGGTCTCTTCAACAAATCGAGAACAATCACCCCGAGCTGATTCAGAATGACTCCCCCACGCAACGCGTCGGTGGCAAACCCGCAGATGGCTTCGAGCAGGTCAGGCACCGTGTGCCCATGCTGTCACTTGGAAATGCATTTGAGGACAGCGATGTGATTGCCTTTGACCGACGCGTCAAAGAACTGGCCGACCTACCGATCGACACCACGATTGCGTACGCAGTTGACCCAAAGTTTGACGGCTTGGCGATTTCAATACACTACACCAATGGAATGTTCGACCAGGCCATTACCCGTGGCGATGGAACCGTGGGTGAAGACGTGTCCGCCAATGTGAAAACCATTCGAAGCTTACCCCTGAAATTGAAAGGCAATGTAGTACCTGCACACCTCGAAATTCGGGGTGAAATCTTTATGACTAAAAAAGATTTCCTTCAAATGAATCAGCGACAGGCTGAACTTGGTTTAAAAGTATTTGCAAACCCGCGCAATGCTGCGGCCGGTACCATTCGACAACTCGATCCCAAAGTAGCCGCCAGTCGACCACTGCGGTTTTACTGCTATGGTGCAGCCCTTGAACGTGAGCAGCTGCGAGAACTGAAAAGTCAATCCGCCATGATGAAATGGTTGGCGGCCTTGGGCTTGCCTGTTTCAGAACTTAGCCAGACGGCCACGGGTGCCGAGGGCCTTTTAAGTTTTTATCGCAGCGTAGGCGGGCGTCGCAGCACATTGCCTTTTGAAATAGACGGTGTGGTTTACAAGGTTGATTCCTTTGACCTTCAGGATCAACTTGGTTATGTCGCCAAAGCACCTCGATTTGCGGTAGCTCACAAGTTTCCTCCCGATGAAGTGCTTAGCCGATTGCTGAACATTGAAGTTCAGGTGGGGCGCACAGGGTCAATCACTCCGGTTGCAAAACTGGAGCCAGTAAAGGTCGGTGGCGTTGTGGTGTCGTCTGCCACTTTGCACAATCTGGATGAAATTCAGCGCAAAGATTTGCGGGTGGGTGACCAGGTTTTGGTTCGCCGCGCAGGTGACGTTATTCCAGAGGTTTTACCTTTCCCGCGCAACCAACGCAGCCCAGTCAGCTCTGCTTTTGTCATGCCGACACATTGCCCAATATGCAACTCGTTGGTTAGAAAAGAAGAGGGTGAGGCGGCCTTCAGATGCACGGGTGGTTTGGTCTGCAAAGCGCAACTCACGCAGTCCATAATTCATTTTGCGCACCGGCGTGCCATTGACATCGAAGGATTGGGTAGTAAGCTGGTTGAAGTATTGGTCGACAAAGAATGGGTGAAAACACCAGCCGACCTTTTTCGCCTTGAATTTGACGCTCTGGTTCAGCTTGAGCGCATGGGCGACAAATCGGCACGGAATCTGCTCGACAGCATTGATAAGGCCAAACAAACCACATTTGGCAGGTTTTTATTCGGCTTGGGAATACGATATGTTGGAGAGGCCACAGCCCGTGATTTGGCAGCGTACTTCAAGAATGTTGAACGGCTGATGAACGCCTCGGAAGAGGAGCTGCTTGAGGTCAACGATGTTGGGCCTGTGGTGGCTGCATCCATACGGCAATTTTTTGATGAACCTGCCAATCAGCAAGTTGTTCGTGAATTGATTTCGCTTGGGCTCTCCTGGCCAGCCGAGGAAACTCAGACTACGGATGAATCCCATCCTTTTTTTGGAAAAACATTTGTGCTGACTGGCACACTGAGTCAATACAGTCGAGACGAGGCTGGCGCGTTAATCGTTGCGCGGGGTGGAAAGGTGACCAGCTCTGTGTCTAAAAAAACCGATTATTTGTTGGCCGGGGAAGCAGCCGGCAGCAAACTGGAGAAGGCCACAGCCTTGGGCGTTGCGGTGCTTGATGAAAGTACATTTCAAGGTATGCTTTAGATAAATAATATTATTGCGTTTATTTTTTTATTTTCATTGAACGACCACTGAGCGAACGATCATGACCCGAGTTAGAAAAGCTGTATTTCCTGTTGCGGGTATGGGCACCCGATTTTTGCCTGCCACCAAAGCAAGTCCCAAAGAAATGATGCCCGTGGTCGACAAGCCACTTATTCAGTATGCCGTTGAAGAGGCACTAGAAGCGGGTTTGAGCGAGCTTGTTTTTATTACGGGTCGAAGCAAGCGTTCTATCGAAGATCATTTCGACAAAGCCTATGAGCTTGAGGCGGAGTTGCAGGCTCGCGGCAAAACTGCCTTGCTTGAAATAGTAAAGAATATTGTACCCAGCCATGTGAACTGTATTTACATTCGCCAGATGGAGCCTTTGGGTCTAGGCCATGCCGTGCTTTGTGCAGAACCCGTTGTCGGCACCGAGCCTTTTGCAGTTTTGTTGGCCGACGACTTGATGGACGTGGACAAAGGAACGCCCTCGGTCACTCATCAAATGGTGAAGGTTTTTGAGCGGGAACATGCAAGCGTATTGGCTGTGCAGGAAGTGGATCCCTCTGAAACGAAGTCGTATGGTATCGTCTCCAGCACCCCCTGGAACAATCGCTCCGAGCGTGTCAACGCCATCGTTGAAAAACCGGATCCCAAAGATGCACCGACCAATCTCGCTGTGGTGGGACGTTACGTGCTGAATTCTCAAATTTTTGATCACATCCGTAAAACGGGTAAGGGTGCTGGCGGAGAAATTCAGCTGACTGACGGTATTGCCTCACTACTGGAAGATCAACCAGTATTGGCCTACCGCTTCACCGGAACCCGTTTCGACTGCGGCTCGAAAATGGGTTACCTGAAAGCGACTGTGGAACTCGGACTGAAACACCACGAGGTGGCTGCTGAATTCGCTCAGTACCTCAAAGACAGGAAGTAAACCATGTATGCAGTGTTGGGAGGAAGCGGTCTAAGCCAATTGCCAGGTTTTGAAATTACCATGCGAAAGGTTCAACGAACCCCCTATGGTGAACCATCAGGCGCACTCACGATTGGCATGCTTGCAGGCCATGAAATCGTTTTTTTGGCGCGCCACGGCTATGGGCACACCATCGCCCCCCATCAAATCAATTACCGGGCCAACATCTGGGCTTTGTCACAACTGAATATTGACGGTATTTTGTCGGTGGCCTCAGTGGGTGGAATTCGCCCCGATTTAAAGCCCGGGCAATTGGTGGTTCCTGATCAAATCCTGGACTATACCCATGGGCGTAACGCCACATTTTTTGAAGGCGACAACCAGGCGGTGCAACACATCGACTTCACATGGCCTTACGATCAGGCGCTTCGTACGTCATTGTGTCTTGCGGCCGACTCTGTCGGTGAACAGGTGGTGCAGGGCGGTTGTTATGCCTGTACACAAGGCCCCCGTTTGGAAACCGCAGCGGAAGTGAAGCGCTTGGCTCGCGATGGAGCCGATATTGTCGGTATGACCGGGATGCCCGAAGCCTGCCTGGCCCGTGAGCTTGAAATACCTTACGCACACCTAGCGTTGGTGGTAAATCAGGCTGCAGGAGTCGGAGAGAGCGCACAGGAAATTTCTCACGCCCAAATCAGCAAAACTGTCCACGAAGGAATGGGTAGAGTGATGGGCATCATCAAATCAATGGTGCAACTGCACGACGAATGAAAGGGCAGTGGATTCTGCCACCTCATTGTTCCTAAATTGACAACAACTCGAGAAGCTCGGCTTCCAGTTGAATTTGAAGCTTTCCTGAATTCAAAGACTGCCCGTACAGCAAAAAGGTATCCTCAGCCCGTTCACCCAAAGTCATGATTTTGGCGGTTTGTACGTTGACTTTGTATTGCGCCAGAAGCCTTGTAATCGAGTAAAGCAGGCCCGTACGGTCAGTGGCCGACACGGTCAATAAATATTGATTCCCTTTTTCATCTGGTTTCAAATCGACAGAAGGGCGCACTGGAAAGTGTCTGGATTGTCTGGACATTCGCCCGAACACGGGTGGTTCCAACGGTTGACGTTTGACGAGTCGGTCTTGAAGCTCTGCTTCGAGCAGCGAGAGGGTTTCCCGGTAAAACTCATGATGACTGTCGTGCTGAATCAGAAAAGAATCAAGTGCATAGCCGTGCGAAGTCGTGTGAATTTTCGCATCCAGAATGCTCAAATTCTTGGAGTCAAAATAGCCACAAATTCGGGCAAAAAGATCCATTTCATCGCGGGTATACACCAGCAGTTCCAAGCCTTCGCCAATCGGAGATAGTCGCGCCTTTACGATCGGCTGTTCAGCATCTACACGCCAGTACAGGTGCCGCGTATGCCAGGCAATGTCGCTGGGCCCTTGTCTGAGAAAGTACGACACATCAAGCTGGGCCCAAAGTTTGTCCTGAACATCATCTGAAAGCGCATACAGTCGCAGAATTCGGCGAGCCTCTGCTTGCTGTTCAGCGAGCATTTGTCTCCGGTTGGGCGCCTCGCCACCCAAATACTTTAATGTCAGGCGATAGAGGTCTTCCAGCAGTTTGCCTTTCCATGCGTTCCATACTTTTGGACTGGTACCGCGAATATCGGCAACAGTGAGCAGATAAAGGGCGGTCAGGTTGCGGGGAGTTTTAACCAGCGCAGCAAACTCCTTGAGTACTTCGACATCGGACAAATCTTTCTTTTGCGCTGTATTCGACATGGTCAAGTGGTGCTTCACCAGAAAAGCCACCAAATCAGTGTTTTCCTGATTCAAGCCATGATCTTTACAGAACTTGCGGGCGTCCACTTCGCCCAACACACTGTGGTCACCGCCCCGGCCTTTGGCCACATCGTGAAACAAGGCAGCAACGTACAACAACCAATGGTCGTCAAAATTGGCCATTAATTGGCTGCAGTAGGGGTACTCGTGTGCGTGTTCGGCCATCGTAAATCGGCGCAAGTTACGAACAACCGTCAAGATATGCTGATCAACCGTATACACGTGAAACAAATCATGTTGCATTTGTCCCACAATTTTCCGAAAGACCGGCAGGTACCTTCCCAATACACTGGTCTCATTCATGCGCCGTAACTCATGAACAATGCCTTGCGGTTGCTTGAAAAACTCGATAAACAAAGCCTTGTTGACTGGATTTTTCCTGAATTCGCTGTTGATTTTTACCCGGCTGTGCCACAGCTGTCGCAGCATTCGCGCACTCATGCCTTTCAAGCGTGGATTTTGTTGCATCACGATAAAAGCGCGAAGCATTGCAGAGGGGTTTCGCGCGAACACGTCATCGTCCCGAATGTCCAGCAGAGAATCTGTTTCCTGAAACTCGTTGTCGATCACGACCGGCTCCGCATTGGCACCGAAAATCGACAGCTCGATATTTTGAAGCAATATAGTGTTCAGCTGCATTACCGCCTTGGCAGCCAAATAATACTGTTGCATCAGCTGTTCGCTTGATCGTTTTGCAGAAGTGGGGCGATAACCCAAAGACTCCGCTAGCTGGGTTTGCACATCGTACACAAGTCTGTCTTCCCGGCGACCAGTGGTTACATGCAGTTGATATCGAATTTTCTTGAGCGTTCGCTCGTTATTTCTTAATTTGGCGGCTTCAAAGGGGGTAATTAAACCCTTTTTGGCCATTTCAGCCCAACTATTACCCAAATTGGCAGCCCTGCAAACCCACAAAATGACATGAAGATCGCGGAGCCCGCCAGGACTTTCCTTGCAGTTGGGCTCAAGGCTATAGGGCGTTTCCTGGTACTTGGCATGTCGCTGCCGAAGTTCAAGAGTTTTCTTGCGAAAAAAAGTTTTTACTTCAAGTAAATTCTTAAGACTAGAATTCAAAGATTTGAAGTTGCTACTGTTTCCAGCAAGTAATCGAGATTCTACGAGTGCGGTTTGAACAGTGATGTCCTTGCCAGCTTCCTCAACACATTGTGCCGTTGTTCTGACGCTGTGCCCGATTTCAAGACCAATGTCCCAGCCTGAGCCACAAAAGGTTTCAAGCTTCTCGGTGTTGATTTCATCGGGTTCCTTATCGATCAGGATCAAGACGTCCACATCAGAAAAAGGAAACAATTCACCCCTTCCGTAGCCACCCACGGCGACCAGGCTGTATTGCTTCGGCATACCGATGGCGTTCCATAGAGAGACCAAAGCCTCATCCACACTCTCGCAACGCTTTTTCAAAACTGCTTCCACCGCAGATGCAGGCGTGTTTTGATCAAAAGGCGTGAGCCATTGATGGGCTTGGTTTTTCAAATGGGTTTTGATACTCACTCGCACCACATTCAAGTCAAGTGCAGCCGATTTATCCACCGTGGTCGCCGGTTTTTCGCTCAAGTCAAGCCGCCTGTGTTTTCAAACGTGGATTGGCTGGTGTGCCAGCCGACTGAGTCAAAATTTCGTAGCCATCGGCTGTAACCAAAACCGTGTGCTCCCACTGCGCTGACAAACTGTGGTCTTTGGTCACAATGGTCCAGCCATCGGGCATTTCCTTAATTTCCCGTCGACCCGCATTCAGCATGGGTTCAATTGTGAAAATCATGCCTTCTTGCAGTTTTACACCGGTACCGGGTTTACCATAGTGCAACACCTGCGGTTCCTCATGAAACTTGGTGCCAATTCCATGGCCACAAAACTCCCGAACTACTGAATAACCGAAACCTTCTGCAAATTTTTGAATGGCTGCGCCCACATCGCCCAGCGTGGCACCTGGCCGCACCTGCTCAATGCCAATCCACATGGCCTCGAAGGTGATCTCGCACAAACGCCGCGCCGCCAGTGAACCTTCTCCCACGATAAACATGCGACTGGTATCACCGTGGTAACCGTCTTTGATGACCGTGATGTCTATGTTGATGATGTCGCCGTTTTTAAGTTTTTTGGGTCCAGGTACGCCGTGACAAATTTGATGATTGACCGATGTACAAATTGATTTGGGGTAGGGCGTGTAACCTGGCGGCGCATAATTCAATGGCGCGGGAATGGTTCCCTGCACATTCACCATGTAATCGTGGCAAAGTTTATCGAGTTCTTCGGTAGTAATGCCGGCGACCACGTGTGGGCCGATAAAATCCAGCACTTCTGAGGCCAAACGGCCGGCAACACGCATTTTTTCAATGTCGTGCTCGTTTTTAATCACAATATCCATGGTTTTGTTTAATTCCTGCTTGAGCTAACGTATTTTAACCGAGTATAATCTCGGGCTGCTCTGGCGCTATGGCTAACTGACTTAGTTAGTTGACGCTTAAGAGTAAATTTAATGGTTTGTGCGACAGGGTGCTAGCAATTGTTGGTTTATTAACCCGATGTTGGCCCAGTACAAACCCATTTAACCCTGTCTATACTGGAGAAATTCATGGCAGCATCAATGCGCGAAATGCTGGAAGCTGGTTGCCACTTTGGCCACCAAACTCGCTTCTGGAACCCAAAAATGGCCCCTTACATTTACGGCCATCGTAACAAAATTCACATTATCAACCTGGAAAAAACCGTCGTTATGCTCGACGACGCGCTGAAATTCGTAAAGCGCCTGTCAGCCAACCGCGGCAACATCCTGTTTGTGTGTACCAAGCGTCAGGCCAAAGAAATCATCGCTGAAGAAGCACAGCGTTGTGGCATGCCTTATGTTGACCAGCGCTGGCTGGGTGGCATGTTGACCAACTTCAAAACAGTAAAAACATCCATCAAGCGCTTGAAAGACATGGAAGCCATCATCGCCGATGGCGGTACTGAGCGCATGTCCAAGAAAGAAGCCTTGATGTTCGCCCGTGAACTTGAAAAGCTGAACCAGTCAATTGGTGGCATTAAAGACATGCCTACACTGCCTGACGCCATTTTCGTGTGCGACGTGGGTTACCACAAAATTGCCATTACTGAAGCCGAAAAGCTTGGCATTCCAGTGGTAGGTATTGTGGATACCAACCACTCTCCAGCTGGTGTTAGCTACATCATTCCTGGTAACGATGACTCGGCCCGCGCCATCCGTTTGTACGCCCGTTCAGTAGCCGACGCCGTATTGGCAGGCCGTGACCAGGCTGTAAACGATGTGGTTGAAGCCATCAAAGGCGGCGACGATTTCGTTGAAGTGTCTGAAGAGGGAGCTGAAGGCTAACCAAGCCTTTGCCTTCCGATGGGGCGATCAGTCGCCCCTTTTTTTTATCTAATTCAGAATCCGACTTTAGGAGAAAATCAATGGCTGAAATTACAGCAGCAATGGTTAAAGTACTGCGCGAGAAAACTGATGCGCCGATGATGGAATGCAAAAAAGCCCTGACTGAAGCCGCTGGCGACATGGAAAAGGCAGAAGAAATTTTGCGCGTCAAGCTGGGTAGCAAAGCCGGCAAGGCCGCCGCCCGAGTGACCGCTGAGGGCTTGGTTGGCATTTATATCAATGATTCCAGTAATTTGGGAACGATTGTTGAAGTCAATTGCGAGACTGACTTCGTGGCGAAAAACGACGACTTCCTGGCTTTTGTGGCCAATGTGTCCAAGTTGATTGCTGACCACAACCCGGCTGATGTAGAAGCACTGTCAGCGTTGCCTTTGGGCGAAGGTACAGTTGAAACGGTTCGTGCAGCCTTGATCGGCAAGATTGGCGAAAACATGTCCGTACGTCGTTTTAAGCGCGTCGAAGCAAAAGGCAGCCTGAGCTCGTACATCCATGGTGGCAAAATTGGCGTGCTGGTTGACTACACTGGCCCCGATGAAAACGTGGGTAAAGACGTTGCTTTGCACATCGCTGCGACAAAACCAAAGGCCTTGCATGAAAGCGGCGTGCCACAGGAAGACATTGACCGCGAGCGTTCAGTGGCCAAAGCCAAAGCAGAAGAGTCTGGCAAGCCAGCCGACATCGCAGAGAAAATGGTTGAAGGTTCTATCAAGAAATTCTTGAAAGAAGTTGCCCTGCTGTCTCAGCCTTTTGTTAAAGATGACAAGCTGACCGTTGAAGCAATGTTGAAGAGCAAGGGTAGCGAAATAAATGGCTTCGACCTGTTCATCGTCGGTGAAGGCATTGAAAAGAAGGTAAACGATTTCGCCGCTGAAGTTGCCGCACAAGCTGCAGCCGCCGCCGCAGGCCGTTAATTCCTTTATTTGAAGAGGGGTTTCTCGACTCGGGAAGCCCCTTTTTATTTGCACGTCTACGAAGTTCTGTGCTTTACGTTATAGAATCCTGACAATGATCCAACAAGAGGCTTGAATGTCAGCATACAAACGTGTGTTACTCAAATTGTCAGGCGAAGCCCTGATGGGTGAAGACTCCTACGGCATCAACCGTCAAACCATTGAAAGGATGGTTGCTGAAGTTGCAGAAGTCTCCGCATCAGGAGTGGAATTGGCAGTTGTTATTGGTGGCGGCAATATTTTCCGGGGAATAGCCCCTGGCGCAGCCGGGATGGACAGGGCCACAGCGGACTACATGGGCATGATGGCCACTGTAATGAACGCACTGGCATTGCAGGACGCGTTTCGGCGTGCTGGCGTTGAGGCAAGGGTTCAATCTGCGCTCAACATTGAGCAGGTTGTTGAGCCTTACATCCGACCCAAAGCCATTCGATACCTTGAAGAAGGCAAAGTTGTTATATTTGCAGCAGGAACCGGGAATCCGTTCTTTACAACCGATACCGCGGCGGCATTGCGCGGCTCTGAAATTGGCGCTGAGGTTGTGCTCAAAGCCACGAAAGTAGATGGCATTTACACCGCTGACCCCAATAAAGATCCTACTGCAACCCGTTACGAGAGAATTTCGTTCAACGAAGCGATTTCAAAAAACCTCGAAGTCATGGACGCCACTGCATTCGCTTTGTGCCGCGATCAGAAGCTTCCAATTCGAGTATTTTCCATCAACAAGCCCGGCGCATTGCACCGCGCAGTTGCTGGTGAGAACGAGGGCACCTTGGTGCACATGTAACTAACTGACCATCCAACCGACTAATTAATCCACTAATTAATCCAATAAGGCAGTGAGAATTTAATCATGAGCGTTGCAAACATTCGTAAAACGACCGAAGAAAAGATGGTGAAATCCATCGAATCCCTGAAAACCGATTTGCAGAAAGTACGCACCGGACGCGCCCACACAGGCATTTTGGATCACGTACAAGTCGATTATTACGGCTCCATGGTGCCAATATCGCAGGTTGCAAACCTGAGTCTGGCTGATGCGCGGACCATTGTCGTTCAGCCGTGGGAAAAAAATATGGCCAATGCTGTGGAAAAGGCCATTCGCGAATCAGACCTTGGTCTGAACCCCGCGTCAATGGGTGAAACCATTCGTGTTCCAATGCCTGCCTTGACTGAAGAGCGGCGCAAAGAGTTGACCAAATTCATCAAAGGCGAAGGTGAGCAAACCAAAGTTGCTATTCGTAACCTGCGCCGAGATGCCAACGAGGCGCTGAAGCGCTTGGTGAACGACAAGGAAATTTCAGAGGACGATGAGCGTCGAGCGCAGGCAGACATCCAAAAATTGACCGACAAGTTCGTATCCGAAGTCGATCAGGTTTTGCAGTCCAAAGAAGCCGAAATCATGACGGTTTAAGTCGGTTATGACCGTCTACACTAGCTCAACATTGGATGTGCCCTGCACATCCAACATTCCAAAGCACGTTGCAATCGTGATGGATGGAAATGGCCGTTGGGCAAAAAGCCGCCTTATGCCCCGATTTGCGGGACACAAGCGTGGCGTAGACGCTGTCAAGCGCACAGTCCAGGCTTGTTGTGAACTAGGCGTGGAGCACCTTACACTCTTTGCTTTTTCGTCTGAGAACTGGCGCCGGCCCGAAGAAGAAGTCAGCCTGCTGATGCGCCTGTTTATACGAGTGCTGCGCAAAGACGTGGAAGCTATGCACCGTGAAAATATTTGCCTGAGAATTATTGGCGACACCACAGCGTTTGAGCCCGAGCTGCAGGCGGCCATCTCCTCCGCCCAAGAACTCACCAAAAACAACACCCGCCTGTTCTTAAATATTGCAGCCAATTACGGCGGCCGCTGGGATATTCTCCAAGCGACAAAAAGCATGCTGAAATGCAATCCCGAGTTGGCCAACAATCCGGATCAAATTTCGGAAACTGACCTTTCCAGACATTTGTGCCTGCAAGGCAGCCCCGAGCCAGACCTTTTCATCCGTACTGGTGGCGAGCAACGAGTATCCAATTTCCTGTTGTGGCAGTTGGCGTACACTGAGTTTTATTTCACAGATAAATTTTGGCCTGATTTCGGCAAGCCGATGCTGCTTGAGGCCATTGATTCCTATAACAACAGAGAACGACGCTTTGGTCGAACCTCCGAGCAAATTCAGCCCCCAGTGGCCAATGTTCGGCAATCCGCCCAGTGATTCAGTTCTCAATCGAGACATATCATGCTTAGAACGCGTGTGATCACGGCTGTGATCCTGCTGATCGTGTTGCTTGTGGTTCTGTTGTATGGCGGCGAAATCGGCTGGAATCTTTTCGTTTTGACAGTACTTGTGGGTGCATTCTGGGAGTGGGCTCGCCTTGGTTTGTATGAGCCAGTAAAAGCTGTCGCCTATGCAGTTGCGGGGGGCGCTCTGTGTGTTGTAATAGAGCGTTCGGTCAATCTACAAACCCAAGCCTTTCCTTTGCTTGCCTTGGCCAGCGTATTCTGGGTCGCTTTTGCCCCCTGGTGCCTCAGAAATGTATCCGTGGGTGTTATGGCCAACAAAACGCTTTACGGCCTGGTTGGCTTCATTCTGGTTGCTGCAGCGGGTTTGGCCTTGGTCATCACAAAAACCTACGGTATTGTTTTCCTGCTCAGCACCATCGCGATTTGCTTCGCTGCAGATATTTTTGCCTACTTCTTCGGTAAAACCTTCGGCAAACGCAAGCTTGCGCCCCGAATCTCTCCAGGCAAAAGCTGGGAAGGTGCAATAGGAGGGGCGTTCAGTGTCGTGGCACTCAGTTGGTTGGTTGTTTTGCTGGCAGCCTCCTATCCTGAACTGAAGAACACTTGGCAGGCCATGGCCTTTGAACGTTGGCACCCAATCGTGTTCACATTCTGGCTGGTGGTATTGAGCGCTTACAGTGTGGTGGGCGACTTGTTTGAATCGATGCTTAAACGCAGGGCAGGGCTAAAGGACAGCAGTCAATTATTGCCGGGCCATGGTGGCGTTCTAGACCGGATTGATGCACAGTTGCCCGTACTGCCCCTTGCAATTTTACTGGTTAGTGCAGTGGTGGCCTGAGTCGAACAATGAATTTGCAGAAGTTACTTATTTTGGGTGCCACTGGCACCATTGGTGTCAACACCCTTGACGTGATCGCAAGGCACCCGAATCGTTTTCAGGTGTACGGCATGGCTGCAGGAAAAAACATTGAATTGTTGTACTCACAGGCCTGTGCGCACCGCCCCAAGGCCTTGATTATCTGTGACACCACAGCACTGGAACAGTGGCACGCCTTGGGTTTCAGCGCGAAACTTCGCGAGAAACTGGGTTATATGCCCGACATTGGGGGGCAGGCTGATCTTGAAGAGCTGTGTCAAAGCGCACAAGTTGATATTGTTGTCGCCGCAATAGTTGGCTCTGCCGGGCTAAAACCGACGCTTAGTGCATTACAAGCCGGGAAAAGGGTGCTGCTTGCCAACAAGGAATCCTTGGTACTTGCAGGGCAGTTCATGATCCAGGCTTGCTTGCGTTCAGGCGCCACAATTTTGCCGGTCGATTCGGAACACAATGCGATTTACCAGTGCTTACCCGCGAATTATGATCTCAGCAGAGCAAATGAATTCGGCATAGAAAGATTGGTTTTAACCGCGTCTGGCGGCCCTTTCAGAAACAAAAGTCTCGCGGAACTTTCTCAGGTCAGTCCTGCCCAAGCGATTGCGCATCCGAACTGGGTGATGGGGCGTAAAATTTCAGTAGACAGCGCCACCATGGCGAACAAAGGACTGGAATTGATCGAAGCGCTGTGGCTGTTTGGTCTACCCGCCAAACAACTTTCGGTACTGGTTCACCCTCAATCCATTGTTCATTCACTGGTGGAGTACAAAGACGGTAGCATGCTGGCACAACTGGGGTGTCCTGACATGAGAACGCCGATCGCTCACGTTTTGGGTTTACCAGACCGAATTGAATCAGGCTCACCCCGTTTGAATTTGGCTGCCTTGGGCAAGCTCGACTTCGAGGAACCCGACTTGAGTCGTTTCCCGATGCTAAAACTGGCTTTCGATGTGCTTGAGAAACCCGACACCATGGCCCCTGTGTTTAATGCGGCCAATGAAATGGCAGTAGACTTGTTTTTGAATGAAAAGATTGCTTATATGGACATTGTGAAGTTGACGCAAATGTGTATGTCCCGCTTTGCGTTGTCGTCCATTGCGAATCTGGATGACGCCTTTGCGTTGGACAGCGAAGTGCGCGCTTTTGCAACCGAAAGCGCTGAAAAGTTTTAAACACAGGATTTAAATGCTGAATTCAATTGTTTCATTCCTGATTGCCTTGGGCATTCTGGTTTTCATTCACGAATATGGCCACTACTCTGTGGCCCGCTTCTACGGCGTGCGCGTCATACGTTTCTCTGTGGGTTTTGGCAAACCAATATTCAGATGGATTAATCGAAAAACCAAAGTGGAATGGACTGTTTCATGGATCCCTTTGGGCGGTTATGTCCGGATGCTGGATGAGCGGGACCCTGACAGCCTGAAGGGTCACGACATTGAACTCTCCGAAGCATTCAATCGCAAGCCTGTTGGCCAGCGTATTGCGATTGTTCTGGCTGGCCCCTTGGCCAACCTTATCCTTGCTGCCCTTATTTACGGCTTTTTGGCTTACATGCAACCCATGGGCCTTGCAACCCAGGTTTCAGAGCCAATCCCCAATTCAGTTGCTGCAAATGCGGGCTTGATGGGCGGCGATGAAATTACCGAGGTAAACGGCGATCGCACCAAAAACTGGAATGAAGTGTCTTGGGCGTTGATCAAAGCTCGGCTCTTCCGCGACGACCTCTCGATTAAAGTAAATCGTGGTGGATATGAGTTATTCCTTGAGCCGGTTCAATCCTCTGAAGTAGATGCAGAGCTGGGGCCCGCCCTGACGCGTGAGCTTGGTTTTTCTCCGGTCGAGAAAAGCGTATTGGTTCGAGCAGTGAGTGAAGGCAGTGCGGCTGCGGTCGCCGGTTTTATGGCCAATGACCAGTTGCTCAGTGTTGATGGTATTCCTGTTGAAACATCGGCCCAATTTACAAGCCTGATTAAAGAACGCCCGGCGCTGGAGACCACTGTTCGCATTCGCCGGAATGATGAAGACATCAGCCTGTTGGCATTACCTGAAAAAACCCAGCTTGAAAATGGCGAAACCATTGGTAGATTGGGTTTATCGATTGGCGGCGAGTCGGTGATCGTGAATAACCCCCTGAATCCGTTTGAATCGATCGTTGAGGGTACCGGCCGAATGATTGAAGTCAGCGTATTCTCGCTGGCCGCGTTGGGTAAAATGGTGACAGGCGATTTGTCCTGGAACCACCTCAGCGGGCCAGTGTCCATTGCATCGGCTGCAGGTGAATCATCAAGCCTTGGGATTCTTCCTTTTTTCGGTTTTCTAGCCATGGTTTCTGTTAGCCTAGGCATTTTGAATCTTTTGCCAATCCCTCTCTTGGATGGTGGGCACTTGATGTATTATTTGGCCGAAATCGTCAGAGGCAAGCCAGTTGATGAAGTTTGGCAAATTCGAGGTCAAAAACTGGGTATTTTGCTGATTGGCATATTGACCAGTGTTGCTTTTTTTAATGATATTCAAAGGCTAATTTTCTAAAGGCCTTCATATATTGGTTCCAGCCTGACGGGGCTGGTAGGAACGATCTGAATGACAATAAGAAGTACTCTGTTTCCAGCGCGCTTGGTTTACCCAGTCGTGGCCACCTGTGCTTTGTCGGTGGGCGTTGTACATGCCCAGGCAACCCAGTTTGTGGTGAAAGACATTGAGGTGGAAGGATTGCGCCGCACTGAAGCGGGCACGGTATTTAGCTACCTGCCCATTCGCGTGGGTGATACATTTACCGATGAAAAGGCTCTGCAGGCCATTCGTTCACTGTTTGCAACCGGTTTTTTTGAAGACGTCAAAATTTCGGCGAAGGGCGACGTGCTGGTTGTAACCGTGGTAGAACGCCCGGCGATCGCCTCCGTAGAAATTAATGGCACCAAGGAATTCGACAAAGAAACCTTGAAAGAGGCGCTGAAAGGCGTGGGTATCGGTGAGTCACTTATTTTTGACAAATCACTACTCGACAAAGCCGAGCAGGAACTGAAGCGTCAATACCTATCCCGCAGCAAATATGGCGCACAGGTTCAAACCCGGGTTGACCAATTGGCGCGCAACCGCGTTGGCATTACTTTTAATGTCGACGAAGGGGAGTCCGCATCCATCAAACAGCTGAAAATTCTTGGGGCAAAAGACTTCGAGGAAGAAGAGCTGCTTGAGGAATTCGAACTGAGTACCGGCGGCTGGATGTCGTGGTATAGCAAAAATGATCAGTATTCCCGTCAAAAGCTGAGCGGCGACATTGAAAAGCTACGCTCCTTTTACCTGAACCGTGGTTATGCCGATTTCAACATCGAAAACACCCAGGTTCAAATTGCACCCAACAAGCAAGATATTTTCATCACCATTACCATCAAAGAAGGTGAAAAGTTTACTTTCGGCGACATTGAGCTTACCGGCCAACTGCTTGGGCGAGACGATGAGCTGCGATCTTTGATCAAAATGAAAAAAGGCGAAACCTTCAATGGCGAATTGCTGACTGACAGTTCCAAAGCCATTCAGGATCGCCTGGGTAACTATGGCTATGCATTTGCCAATGCCAACGTCATCCCCGACCTCGACCGTGAAAAACGCGTCGTCAACATCAATATGGCAGTTGATACCGGTAAACGGGTGTATGTTCGCCGCATGAATGTGGGCGGCAATACTCGCACCAAAGACGAAGTCATTCGCCGCGAATTCCGTCAGTTTGAATCGTCCTGGTATGACTCCAGAAAAATTCAGTTGTCCAAGGAACGGGTTGACCGCTTGGGTTACTTCTCCAATGTGGACATCGAAACCCAACCTGTACCGGGCACATCTGATCAAATCGATGTGAACATGCAGGTGGAGGAGAAGCCGACTGGCAATCTCTTGCTGGGTGCCGGTATTTCAAGTACGGACAGCTTGGTGCTTTCAGCAGCCATTCAGCAGCAAAACCTGTTTGGAACCGGGAAAACAGTAGGGCTGGAGTTGAATACCAGCAAAGTGAACCGCACAATTTCGTTTTCACAAACAGATCCGTACTTCACAATCGATGGGGTTTCCCGCAGCTTTGAGGTGTATAACCGTCGCACAGACCCAAGTGAATTGAATCTGGGTGACTACATCATTGAAACCACGGGCGCAGGCCTTCGCTTTGGTTATCCAATCAGCGAATTCGAACGCATTTCGTTTGGTGCAGGTTACGAAGGCACAGACCTTGAAGTGGGCCCGTTTAGTCCAGATCGCTTCCAGCGATATGTGAACGACTTTGGCAATTCAAGCTATGCCGTGTTGCTCAACGCTGGTTACTCGTTCGACTCTCGCGATTCTGCAATAGCCCCCACGCGCGGTCGGGTGACCCGTTTGACAGCGGAATATGCAACTCCGCTGGGCGATCAAGAGTTCATTCGCACCACTTATCAGGAACAGTTTTACTTCCCGATTGGCAAGCTTTACACCCTGGCATTGAACGGTGAAGTGACCGGTGGTTTCGGTCTTGGCGACTCGCCTTATCCAATTTTCCGCAATGTATACGCAGGTGGTATTGGTACGGTTCGAGGCTATCGCTCATCTACCCTGGGACCACGTGATGCTGACAATGTACCCATTGGTGGCTCCAAGCGCGTTATTGCCAATGCAGAGTTTTTCTTCCCGATTCCGGGTATGTCGAAAGACCGCACCTTCAGGGCATTTACCTTCCTTGACGCAGGCAATGTTTTCCAAACCAATGAGAAAATCAAGTTTGGTGAATTGAGATACTCAACCGGTGTCGGTATTTCCTGGCTGTCCCCAGTTGGACCATTGAAGTTCAGCTTGGGTGTACCGCTGAACCGTGAGCCGCAGGATGAAACCCAACGTGTTCAGTTCACGATTGGTACAGGCTTCTAAATTCGAACAAATATTGGAGAATGGTTTTGAATAGTGTGAAAAAATTGTTGATTGGTGGTGCCTTGTCTCTGGCGGTTGTACTGCCAACCATGTCCCACGCCCAAGCAGCGACCAAGATTGGATTTGTGAACACGGAGCGTATTTTGCGTGATTCCAAGTTTGCCGTGGAATCTCAAAAGAAACTGGAACGTGATTTTTCCAAGCGCCAGAAAGAACTGGAAGATCTAGCCACAAAGGTGAAAGCAGAAGCCACCAAATTGGACAAAGACGCCATTACCTTGCCTGAGGCAGAGAAGGTTCGTCGTCAGCGTGACCTGGCTGAAATGGACCGTGATTTCCAACGCAAGCGTCGCGAATTCGAGGAAGACCTCGCGCAGCGCAAAAACCAGGTGGTAGGTGAGTTGGTTGAGCGTGCCAATCGCGTGATTCGCCAGATTGCTGAAAAGGAAAACTACGACATTATTTTCCAGGAAGCCGTGTATGCCAACAAGCGCATCGACATTACCGACCAAGTTCTCAGCAGCTTGGACAACGCTAAGTAAACCACATCAATGAATTTCATTGAAACGAAGCTCAGCACACTGCTAGAGCAGTTTGGCGGTCGACTGGCTTCGTTTGGTGATGCCCCGGCGATGTCTGATGACATTTCTCTGGTCGGGATACAACCGCTGGAAAAAGCCGGTGTCAAGCACCTTGGCTTCATGGCCAATCCCAAGTTTCGCGATCAACTGCTTTTAACCAAAGCAGGCGTAATTCTTGTCCGTGAATCGCAATTTGAGTCGCTTTGCCAATTTCTTAAAGAAAGTGAAAAGCCCGTGCCCAACTCAGTGGCATGGTTGGTTAGCGACCCTTACCTGTACTACGCCAAATTGCAACAATGGTGGGTAGCCCACAGTGAATTCAAACCCGCACCTGGTATTCATCCACGTGCTGTTGTAGATCCAACTGCCACCATTGCTCCCGGCGCCATGATTGCAGCAAATTGTGTGATTGGAGCCCATGCCAAAGTGGGCGAGGGTAGCAGAATTGAGGCGGGCGTTGTTCTTGGCAACCATGTTGAAGTAGGAGCCGAAACACGCATTTATCCAAACGTGACTGTCTACGACGAATGCACCATAGGCTCGTATTGTATTTTGCATGCGGGTGTAGTGATCGGCGCAGATGGCTTTGGCTTCGCCAACGAGAAAGGAAGGTGGGTCAAAATACCGCAGGTGGGTCGCGTGTTGATCGCAGATCACGTGGAAATCGGCGCCAACACAACCATCGACAGGGGTGCGTTGGACGACACCTTGATTGGTTTTGGAGTAAAACTGGATAATCAAATCCAGATCGCTCACAATGTCACCATAGGCGAACATTCTGCCATGGCTGGCTGTGTGGGTATTGCAGGCAGCACAAGCATTGGCGCGCGGTGTACGGTGGGCGGTGCCGCGATGGTGTTTGGTCACCTCAATATTCCAGAGGGTACGCATGTGTCTGGGGCGTCGGTGGTGATGAGCAGCATCAAAGAACCTGGTGCCTACACCGGAATTTTCCCCTTGCAAGAACACAAGGATTGGGAGAAAACTGCCGTGACTCTCAAGCAATTACTCAAGTTGCGCCACGAAGTGCGCGAGTTGAAAAACAAGCGATAACAAGCAAGCCGAAATAACAATAAACCCAAATTAAAAGTGTGAACTCAGAAGCTATGAATACGCCAGTTATGGACATCAAAGGCATTTTGGAAAATTTGCCGCACCGATACCCTTTTGTACTCGTTGATCGAGTGCTTGAACTTGAACCCAATGTTCGAATTCTGGCGCAGAAAAACGTCAGCTACAACGAGCCATTCTTTCCGGGGCACTTCCCGATTCACCCGGTGATGCCTGGGGTATTAATCATGGAAGCTTTGGCGCAGGCTGCGGGGCTTTTGTCATTCAAATCCATGGAAGCAGCACCGGACAAAAACCTGGTGTACTACTTTGTCGGTATCGACAATTGTCGTTTCAAGCGCCCTGTGGTGCCGGGTGATGTTTTGATGCTGGATGTTCAGGTGGAGCGTGTTTCGCGCGGTATCTGGAAGTATGCTGCGAAAGCGCTTGTGGATGGCAATGTGGTCGCACTGGCAGATTTGATGTGCACGGCCCGCGAAGTTTAAGGAATACTTTCAAATGCCGATACACGCGTCTGCAATCGTTGATCCCAAGGCCGAGCTGGACAGCACGGTCGAAGTAGGACCATTTTCCGTGATTGGGCCCAATGTAAAAATTGGCGCTCGCACGAAGATAGGACCACACATGATCATCAGCGGTCACACGACCATTGGTGAGGACAACGTATTTCATGGCTCTGCCACCATTGGCGGTGACCCTCAGGACAAGAAATACAAGGGTGAGCCCACCGAACTGATCATTGGTGACCGCAACACCGTTCGGGAATACTGCACCTTCAATACGGGTACTGTGCAGGACGGTGGTAAAACCACCCTGACCAATGACAACTGGATTATGGCTTACGTGCACATTGCTCATGACTGTCACATCGGCAGCAACACCATCATCGCCAACAGCGTGCAACTGGCTGGTCATGTCATTATTGGTGATTGGGTCATTCTGGGTGGCATGAGCGGTGTACACCAATTCATACGCGTGGGTGACCATGCCATGACTGCTTTTCAAACCAAGCTGATGCAGGATGTACCACCTTTCGTGATGGCAGCAGGGTACCCCGCCGCGCCCGCCGGCATTAACTCGGAAGGTTTGAAGCGCAGAGGTTTTTCACCCGATGCAATCTTGAATATCAAGCGGGCGTACAAAGCGATTTATCGCCAGGGGCTGAGCATTGCAGAGGCAAAGGAAGCAATTGATTCGTTGACCTTATCGGCACCCGACGATGCCAAGCAACACCTTGTTCACATGAAAATATTTCTTGACGAAGCCACCCGCGGCATTATTCGTTAAGTCATGGCGAACACACGCACTCCTTACTCCACTCAGCCCGTGGATTTGGCCATTGCAGTGGGTGAGGCCTCAGGTGACTGGATTGGTGCCTTGGCTATTGAGCATTTGATACAAACCCAAACGCTAACCATGGAGGGCATTGCGGGCCCGAAGCTTCGCGATTTGGGTGTCAAACCCTTGCACGGCTCTGAAGAGTTGTCAGTGCGTGGCTATGTTGAGGTACTTCGCCATTTGCCGCGTTTGCTGAAAATGCGCAAGAATCTGATTCAACACTGGTCAGTCACCAATCGACCCAAGGTGTTTGTAGGTGTAGACGCTCCCGATTTCAATTTGAACCTTGAGCTCGCCCTTCGCGAAAGTGGCGTACCGACTGTGCATGTGGTTTGCCCATCGATTTGGGCCTGGCGCATGGAGCGCATTCACAAGATCAAAGCAGCCTGTAGCCATGTGTTGTGCATTTTCCCGTTTGAGCCAGAACTTCTGGCAAAAGAAGGGATTTCAGCAACCTACATTGGCCATCCCATGGCGGCGCTGGTGCCCGAAACAATCGACCCAACGGCCTACCGAACCAAGCTGGATTTGCAAAGTGAAGGGCAGCTGCTCGCAGTATTGCCAGGTAGCCGCGGCGCTGAGGTCAAACACATTGGACCTGCCTTTGTTCAAGCCTGCGTTGAACTATTAAAGCAAAAACCAGACTTGCGGTTTGTAACGCCTATGCCACCAGCCAGTGCATTGCTCAACATGTTCAGGATGATGATTCCACCACAACTACTGGATCGGTGGACATTGATCGAAGGTAAGTCCCATGAGTGCATGGCAGCGGCAGATGCCGTCATGTTGGCCAGTGGCACCGCGACACTGGAGGCAATGATGTACCGCAAACCCATGGTTATTGCCTACAAAATGCCGTGGCTGAGCTACCAAATGATGAAAGGCAAGGGCTACCAACCCTTTGTGGGCTTGCCCAACATTTTACTGAATGAATTTGCGGTGCCCGAATTACTGCAAGACGATGCAACTCCCTCGGCGCTGGCGCAGAAAGCACTGTTCCAACTCGACAACGACACCAACCGTACCAGGCTTCAATCGCTCTTCGCCGAGCAACACCAACGCTTGTTGAAGCCGTCTGGAGAAATTGCGAGTCGCGTAATTCAGCAGGTGATGAATGGCTAAGTTCCAGGAGTGGTCTGAAATTCAGGCTTATGCTGAACAACACAGCTTGCAGGTGATTGGTGTGGATGAAGCGGGGCGCGGTCCTTTGTGTGGTCCCGTGGTGGCTGGCGCGGCATTGTTGAATCAGCCCAATACTATCGACGGATTGGCCTGCTCTAAAACACTCTCAGCCAAAAAGCGTGACAGTCTTGAAACAGCCATTCGACGCAATGCCAAAGCGTGTGCCGTGGCCCACGCCACTGTAGAGGAAATTGATCGCCTGAATATACTGCAGGCCAGTTTGCTGGCGATGTGGCGGGCCGTTGACTTGGTGCTTGATCAAACTGGTCTGAAACCGAATCAATGCTTGATTGCAGTGGACGGCAACAAGTTGCCAAAATGGCCTTACCAAGCAATTGCAGTGGTGAAAGGTGACACCAAAATTCCCGCGATTTCCGCTGCATCCATTCTGGCCAAGGTGGCCCGCGACGAGTGGTGTAAAACCCATGCTTTGCAATTTCCACAATACGAACTTGATATTCACATGGGCTACCCCACTGCACGTCATATGGCTTTGCTGTTAGAACACGGTGCTACACAGTTACACAGAAAATCGTTCCGACCAGTGCGTGAGGCCCTGGAACGCGCACAACAGAGCTCAACGTTCTAAAGGCGCAAATGAGTTACGAACGCAATTTTACGCAGATTGAATCAGCCCAAAATGAACGACTTAAAGCAGCCATCAAACTGCTTTCATCCAATCATGCCTTGCGCAACAGCGGTCTGGCGGCGGCGGAGGGTTTGCACCTTGCTGAAACGCTTCTGCACCTACCGGGTGCCCATATTGAATCAGTCTGGATTCCTCAAAGTTTGTTGAACAAACCGGAATGGTTAACCATGTCGGCCTTGAGCGATGTACTGGAGAATGGTGAAGTGCGCTGTCTGGTACTCAGCGACACACTTTATTCAAAGCTTAGTAAGTTGAACACCCCCACCGGGCCCATGATTTTCTTTAAACCGGTGAATGCCAGCGCAACCATTGATTTAAAGCAGGACATCGCCTTGCTGGACGGCATTCAAGACCCCGGCAATGTAGGCACTTTGTTGCGCAATTGTGCTGCAGCCGGAGTTCAGCAAGTGGCATTAAGTGACCACAGTGCCTGGGTTTGGAGTGACAAGGTGCTGCGTGCAGGTATGGGCGCTCAGTTCGGCTTGCAGCTACACACTGAGTTGGACTTGCTGCAAGCGCTTTCAGCGGCTAAATCAAAAATACCGGTGCGCGTCACCAGCCTGCATCCCAAAAGCGTTGACTTGTTTAACGCCGATTTAAAACCAGCAGGTGTATGGGTTTTTGGTAGCGAAGGGCAGGGCGTAAGCCAGGCCTGGCTAGACCGCGCCAGTGAACACATACGAATTCCACAAAGCAAAACCATTGAAAGCCTGAACGTGGGCAGCAGCAGCGCAGTGTGTTTATTTGAACAATTCAGGCAAAGGCGGTAAAATAAAAATACACTGTATACTTGAACAGTGGTATTTGGACTTCGCTGCATGCACCTGCATCTTGTTTGGCTGAAAAAAGACCTGCGTCTTAGCGACCATGCTCCCTGGCATGCGGCAACAAAAGCCGCCAAGGAAAGCAATGGTTGCGTAGTAGCCTTGTATTGTCTTGAACCCAAGCTGATCAGGCAGCCCGACAGTGCTCCCCAACATTTTGAATTCGCCCGAGAAAGTTTACAAGAACTCGCGGAGCAATTGCCCGAGCAAGTACCTTTGCTGTTGGCCAAAGCCAATGCACCTGTTGCCTTGCAAACAATGGCTTTGTGCTGCCAGCAAATAAGTATTTACAGTCACCAAGAAACCGGAAACTGGGCCAGTTTCGTCCGCGACAAGGAAGTGAAAGCCTGGTGTGAAAGCCATTCGATAGCCTGGCTTGAATTCCAAAACAACGCAGTGGTGCGCAAATTAAAAAACCGGGATGAATGGGGCAAGCTATGGCTAGACACGATGCGCAAACCCATTTTACCTGTCCCTGATTTCTCGGAATTACCGCAAGCGACCTGGTTTGATTTTCCGCAAAACTTTCAGCAGCAACTGGAAGTCAATGGTTTGCCATGTGTACGATTGAACCGTTCACTCTGGCCGCAATGGGCTCAGTATGTACATTTTTACCCCAAACATTTAACAGACAAAACCTTGCGTCAGCGGGGTGGCAGGCAACAGGCACAACGCTGTTTGAGTGAATTTTTGAGCGAACGCGGCATGAATTACCGCTTCGAAATGTCGAGCCCCTTGAGTGCAGAATCGGCTTGTTCGCGCCTGTCGCCATACCTTGCATTTGGCGTGATTTCCATTCGGGAAATGCTGGATGCATTGAGTCAGGCACGCCAGCAATTGACTGAAAGCAGCTTGCTACCCAAAGCACAAACACAGTGGAAGCAATCCCTGAAATCGTTCGAGAGCCGTTTGCATTGGCATTGCCACTTTATTCAAAAACTTGAAAGTGAACCTGAGCTTGAATTTAGATCAGCGCACCGAGGACTGAACGCGATGCGAAATTTCGCCGAGCTAAGCCCGGAAGAAAATCAAAAGGCGCTGGCGTGGATAGAGGGGCGTACCGGTTTTCCAATGGTGGATGCCTGCATGCGAATGTTGCGCGCCACTGGCTGGGTTAACTTTCGCATGCGTGCCATGCTGGTGGCCTTCGCCTCTTACCAGCTATGGCTGGATTGGCGACACACTGCCCCCATGTTGGCGCGCGAATTCCTTGACTATGAACCTGGTATTCACTACCCACAGTTTCAAATGCAGTCTGGCGTCACGGGCATCAATACCTTGCGCATTTACAACCCCGTGAAACAGGCCAAGGATCACGACCCGCAAGGCGTGTTTATTCGACGCTGGATACCCGAGCTGAAAAATATTCCTGACCCCTGGATCGGCGAACCCTGGAATACCCCCCAGCTAATTCAACAGGAATGCGGCTGCATAGTGGGTGAAGATTATCCATGGCCAGTGGTTGATCCGGACACGGCGATTTCCAAAGCACGTTCCAACATTACCGAGTTCAGGCAACGCAAAGGCTATGTTGAAGAGTCCAAGCGGGTGTATGAAAAACACGGCTCAAGAAACCCGAACCGGAATGGCAATCCAGCACCGCGCGGTAAAAATAAAAAAATCGACACGCAGCTAATAGAAACAGAAACGAACAAGCAACAAAGCTTGTTTTAATAAATTGGCGAACCCAAATTCAACTGCTGCAAAATAGTGGTTGAGATTTCTTCGATGGATTTGCTCGTTGAACTCAACCAGCTGATTCCCTCGCGACGCATCATGAATTCCGCGGCCTTGATTTCCTGCCTGCAATTTTCAAGCGACGCATATTTACTGCCGGGGCGGCGCTCGTTGCGTATTTCGCTCAAGCGTTCAGGCGAGATCGACAGCCCGAAAATCTTTTCTTTGAAAGGGGGTAGGGCAGCGGGCAATTCACCACGCTCAAAATCTTCTGGAATCAAGGGGTAGTTGGCAGCCTTGATGCCGTATTGCATGGCCAGATAAAGGCTTGTTGGAGTTTTGCCTGATCGGGAAACACCCACCAAAATGACGTCAGCAGCTTGGAGGTCTTTGTGGGTTTGCCCGTCATCGTGTGCCAGAGTGTAGTTAATCGCCTCAATGCGGTTTTTGTATTGTTCATTGTCCGCTATGGTGTGCGAACGACCAATACGGTGCGTGCTTTTGATGTTCAGTTCTTTTTCCAAGGGCTCAACAAAGGTCAGAAACAAATCCATGAATACGCCATCGGCCTGCTTTACAACGTCGTTGATCATTGAATTCACCAAAGTGCTGAAAACAAGTGGTTTCTGACCATCATATTTGGCAATGTCATTGATCTTTTGACGAGCAGAAATTGCCTTCACTTCTGAATCAATGAACGGGATTCGGATCTGCTTGAAACGGATGCCTTCAAATTGTGACAACACTGAGTGACCAAGGGTTTCCGCGGTAATGCCTGTGCCGTCGGACACAAAAACCACGGTGCGTTCCTGGCTTACATTTTCTGACATGAATCAATCCTGTGTGTATCGGTGGCAAAAAGACGGGTTACAGTTACAATCATAAAAAGAAATCAGGGGAAATAGTCGATGCGTGTGCGCCCAAATCGCCGCATTCACTATTTCTTTTGAACTACAAGGTGAATCAATGTCAACAAATCAAGGAGTTAGCCCAACAGCACTCGTTGCGCCATTCGAACAACTTCGAATGGAAGATGTGGAAACTGTCGGTGGTAAAAACTCGTCACTGGGTGAAATGATCTCCCAGTTGGCGGAAACCGGAGTCCGTGTACCTGGCGGCTTTGCAACCACGGCCCACGCATTCCGGGAATTCCTGAAAGCCAACAATCTGGTTGAGCGCATCAATGCAAAACTCGACGCCCTGAATGTGGACGATGTTCGCGCACTGACCCAAGCCGGTGCTGAAATTCGCCAGTGGGTAATTGATGCTCCGCTGCCCGCCGACCTTGAGGCGGGTATTCGTGAATCCTACGCCACGATGATGGCGCAAAGCGGTGGCGATATTTCTGTTGCAGTGCGTTCTTCAGCCACGGCAGAAGACCTGCCTGACGCTTCGTTTGCAGGTCAGCAAGAGTCTTTCCTGAACGTCACCGGCATTGACGATGTGCTGGAAAAGATCAAGGAAGTGTTTGCCTCGCTGTACAACGATCGCGCCATTTCTTACCGGGTACACAAGGGCTTCGCCCATGCCGATGTCGCGCTTAGTGCGGGCGTGCAGCGCATGGTTCGTTCTGACAAAGCGGCTTCTGGCGTAATGTTCACCATGGACACCGAAAGCGGTTTTGATCAGGTGGTATTCATCACGTCCAGCTATGGCTTGGGTGAAACAGTGGTGCAGGGTGCAGTTAACCCGGACGAGTTTTACGTGTTCAAGCCCACTTTGGCCGAAGGCAAGTACCCCATTATTCGCCGACAGATCGGATCCAAATTGATCAAGATGGAATTTGACCTGCAGAAAGAAAGTGGCAAAAGTGTGCGTACGGTCGATGTTCCGGCCGAGCAGCGCAACCGCTATTCATTGAATGACGATGATGTAATCGAATTGGCGAAGTACGCCATGATTATTGAGAAACATTACGGTCGTCCAATGGACATTGAGTGGGGCAAAGACGGTATTGATGGCAAGCTGTACATTCTGCAAGCCCGCCCTGAAACCGTGAATTCGCAGAAAGACAATGACGTGCAGTTGCGTTATAAGCTCAAGGGCAATTCAGCGATTTTGAGTTCAGGACGAGCCATTGGCCAGAAAATTGGTGCAGGTTCCGTGCGGGTGATCAACGATTCTTCCGAGATGGACCGTGTGCAGGCTGGCGATATTCTGGTGACCGACATGACAGACCCAAACTGGGAACCTGTCATGAAGCGTGCAGCGGCGATTGTCACCAATCGTGGCGGGCGCACTTGCCACGCCGCGATCATTGCCCGTGAACTGGGTATTCCTGCGGTGGTGGGTTGTGGTGATGCCACCGAAAAGCTGACTGAAGGCATGCTGGTCACAGTCAGCTGTTCAGAAGGCGACACCGGTTACATTTACGAGGGCTTGCTGGAGACAGAAGTCAGCGAAGTAAAACGCGGTGCCTTGCCTGAAATTCCAGTGAAAATCATGATGAACGTGGGCAATCCACAACTGGCCTTTGAGTTTTGCCAGTTGCCCAACAAAGGCGTTGGCTTGGCCCGTCTGGAATTCATTATCAACAATGCCATCGGTATTCATCCGAAAGCCATTCTTGATTATCCCAATGTCGATGCCGACTTGAAAAAAGCGGTAGAAAGCGTGGCGCGTGGCCATGCCAGCCCGGTTGCATTTTTTGTGGACAAACTGGCGGAGGGTGTTGCCACCATCGCAGCAGCGTTTTATCCCAAACCAGTCATTGTTCGTATGTCCGATTTCAAATCCAACGAATACCGCAAGCTGATCGGCGGCAGCCGCTACGAACCCGAAGAGGAGAACCCGATGCTCGGTTTCCGCGGTGCAGCCCGATACATTTCCGAGGAGTTTGCCGAGTGTTTCGAAATGGAATGCTTGGCCCTGAAACGTGTTCGTGAGCAAATGGGACTGGACAACGTTCAAATCATGATTCCGTTTGTGCGCACTTTGAATCAGGCGGCCAAAGTGGTTGACCTGCTGGGTCGTAACGGACTGAAGCGTGGTGAGAATGGATTGAAAGTGGTCATGATGTGCGAGGTGCCGTCCAACGCCGTACTGGCGGATCAATTCCTGGAGTACTTTGACGGCTTCTCGATTGGCTCCAACGATCTAACCCAACTTACTTTGGGTCTGGACCGCGATTCTGGTCTGGACATTCTGGCTGCGGATTTCGACGAACGTGACCCAGCCGTGCGTGCCCTGCTAAGCAAAGCGATCGAAGCTTGCAAGGCCAAAGGCAAGTATGTCGGTATTTGCGGGCAAGGGCCTTCAGACCACCCGGATTTTGCATTGTGGCTGGCGGGCGAGGGGATTGAATCCATTTCGCTGAACCCGGACACCGTGATCGATACCTGGCAAAAGCTGGCTGATAAATTTAACAAAAAGTAAGAAGGAGTAACACCATTGAGCAATTTGTCACTGTGGTTGGTATTGGCGGGTATTTTGTTGATTGCCGAAATCACCACAGGTACGTTTTACCTGCTCATGGTGTCTTTGGGGGCGGCCATCGGTGCATTGATGGCCTACCTCGGTTACGGTCTTGAAATTCAAATTGGCGCAGCAGCCGTATTTGCAGTGGCTGGCAGCCTTCTTCTCCGCAACCGCTCGGTCAAGCGAAGCAAAACAGACAAACAACATGACTTGCTCGATATTGGCAATAAACTTGACATTCCAAGCTGGAATGCGGGGGGACGCGCCAATGTGCAATACCGTGGTGCCACTTGGGCAGCGGAGAGCACTGACAGTACGCCTGTAACGGGCCTGCATCAAATTGTCGATGTTCAGGGCAATGTCCTGAAAGTCAAAAGCGTTTCGACACACGCGTAATCGGTTTGGCCTAGTTCCCGGGTCTGCCAATCAAAGGAGAAAATTCATGGAAGTTTCAATTGTCATATTGATTCTGGCGATTGTGTTTGTCAGCCAGGCACTGCGCATTGTTCCGCAGCAAAGCGCTTGGGTGGTTGAGCGTTTGGGCAAATATGACCGAACCTTGCAGGCTGGTCTGAATTTTCTGGTGCCCTTCATTGAACGGGTTTCATACAAACACTCACTGAAAGAAATTCCGCTGGATGTACCCAGCCAGGTGTGTATTACGAAAGACAATACCCAGCTTCAAGTGGATGGCATTTTATATTTTCAGGTGACTGATGCAATGCGGGCCAGCTATGGCTCAAGCGACTACATCAGCGCAATTACCCAACTGGCGCAAACCACATTGCGATCAATTATTGGCCGCATGGAGCTGGATAAAACCTTTGAAGAGCGTGACATGATCAATGCAGCCATTGTGAACGCATTGGACGAGGCTGCATTGAACTGGGGCGTAAAAGTTCTTCGTTATGAAATCAAGGACTTGACGCCGCCTCGTGAGATTTTACTTTCAATGCAAGCGCAAATTACGGCGGAGCGTGAAAAGCGCGCATTGATTGCGGCTTCCGAGGGTCGAAAACAAGAGCAAATCAACATCGCCAATGGTGAACGGGAATCTGCAATTGCCCGCTCCGAAGGTGACCGGATTGCCGCCATCAACCGCGCCCAGGGTGAAGCCGGCGCGATCAAGGAGATTGCGGAGGCCACCGCCGATGCCTTGCGAAAAGTAGCTGCCGCAGTGGCGGAACCTGGAGGCATGGAGGCAGTGAACCTGAAGGTGGCCGAACAATACATTGAAGCATTTTCAGGCGTTGCCAAGGCTGGCAATACCCTGATATTGCCTGGGGACCTGTCCAACATGGGTTCCATGGTAGCGGCAGCGATGCAGGTGGTGAAGCAGGGCAAATAAGATAAGTCTTGGCAGTTGGCGGAACCTGATGGGCTTTGTTGGACACTGAAACAGGTAACAATCCCATTGATAAACCCATCAAGTGCACATGAAAGACACCGCCAGCCTAAGCCTTACCCTGGACAAGCTTTTAATCAAACGCGCCAGGGTGGCCGCCGCGAAAATTGGAGCTCCACTCAACGCAGTGGTTAGCCAACAACTTCAGGCCTTTTTGGATTCTTTCGAGCAATCTGAAGCCTTGGGCAATCAGAATTTTACGATCCTGGCAGAGTTTTCAATCGGCGTCCGCTCAGCGAATGACGCCATGAAATCTCTTTCAATTCGCTCCCCCGCTGAGTTGAACAGGCTTTTGGCAGTGGCGAAGCTGCCAAAACCCACCGTGTCAGAACACGAAATTAGCCGCATGGTCGAGGCCCTTCAAACACTCTCCAGCGGTAGTGAAACATGAAAAAACAGGCGATGCATGTTGTGCTGATTCCTGACAGCGGAACGCTTTTGCAACTGCACCGAGAAATGCGGCTGGAATCGCTATTCTCCAGCTTCGCAACGCTTACCATTACCGATGCATCCGTTCATGAATTACTTCGCTTTTGCAAAAACGAAGGCCAAGAAATTGCAAAGTGGATCAAAAATAACCACGTCGCGATATTGGAAACCCGAGCGTTCAACAATGGGTGTAATGAGGCTTTTGCTCAGCCGAATTGTCTATATGGCTTGGTTGCCGACATTGGCTTGCAAGAAATCATGAATGAAACCAATTTGTCCGGTGGGAACACCCAAGTAATTTTCTTGCTTGACGAATACAAATGTGCAGCCAAAAATACATTCCTGTATGGTTCTTTTTGCACTGGGGTTACGCTTCTTGCGTATCAAAGGTTCCTCGAAAGCAGCCAGCCCTGCCCAATACAGGCTACCCAACCAAGCCTCCGGGAAAACGCCGATGAATCAATGGTGAAAACCCCTAAGCCTGTTGAGCCGCCGAACACCCACCGTTTTCAAGCAAGTTCACCAGAGAGGGAGCCGGGCAGGTTTTACCTGAACTCGACCATGCTTGCAAATCCCAAACTTGTGGAAAGAAAACTTCGGGATATGGCGAATCAAACTGTAAACCTTGGCCTTAAGGCGATTGATAAAATCAAGGCAAGCCGATCGAAGGAACCGAATAAACCAGCCTTGTCTGCGATTGAAAAATTCAGAAAAAGTCTGATGTAAGCGACGCTCAATCTTTCAGGTACGGTGAATCTTCATCAACCGTTCCTGCTCTCGCTTCCAGTCCTTGTCCTTCAGGGTATCCCGTTTGTCATGCTGCTTTTTACCCTTGGCAAGGGCCATGTCTACTTTCACCCGGCCATTTTTGAAATGCAGGTTCAGGGGCACCAGTGAATAACCTTTTTGCTCTACTTTACCAATCAAGCGGTTAATTTCTTTTTTGTGCATCAATAACTTGCGTGTGCGGGTGTTCACCGGGTTGACATGGGTAGATGCACTGGTCAAAGGCGAAATGTGGCAATTCAGCAGCCACAGCTCGCCGTTGCGAACCACGATGTGGCTTTCCTTGATTTGAACGCGACCATCGCGAATGGATTTGACTTCCCAGCCTTCCAGCACAATACCCGCCTCGTACTTCTCTTCGATGAAGTAATCAAAACCTGCTTTTTTGTTGTCAATAATGCTCATGAATTCGGTGAAAACGTCCTTTGGGTGCGGCGCAGCGTGAAAAACGCTAAAATAGAGAGTTTAATCCTTTCTCCGAGCGGGAAACAAACCCTTCAGCATTCATGGCCATTGTAGAAAAGTCCGTGTTGGTTCATTTTTCCACGCAACAAATGTTCGATTTGGTGCGGGCAGTGGCCGATTATCCCCAATTTTTGCCGTGGTGCGGTGCTGGAAGTGTTGAGCCTGTCGATACCAACACGGAAAAAGCAACGGTCGAAATTGCGTTCAAGGGTGTCAAACAAAGCTTTTGCACCATGAATAAATTGACACCTCATCAGCAAATCCACATGACCCTGGTGGAGGGCCCGTTTACCCATCTGGAGGGTACCTGGCATTTCATTGAACTCACACCCGAGGCCTGCAAAGTGCATTTCAAGCTCGCCTACGAGTTTTCAAGCAAGGTTCTTGAGCAGCTTGTCGGCCCGGTGTTTACAAGCCTTGCCAACAGTTTCGTAGACTCTTTCATTAAACGTGCCGAGTCTTTACACCGCACGGGAGCAGGGCAGTAATGCTTGTACATTGGCTAGAACTCGGCCCTGGCGATGACGGTGTGCTTACGTCAACACCCACTCCATTGAACTTGCCCGAAAAAGCCACAGTGGAGCAAGCACTTCAAGCCATCGGCCTCAGCGGTGAGCGTATTAACCTGTTGCTTACAGAACGAGCAGTGGCAGTGTATGGTCTTTACGCAACAGAGGGTATGGTCCTTCACAGCGGCGATCGCATCGAAATTCTGGATGGCCTAAGCTTCGATCCGATGGAAAGTCGACGCAGGCGAGCCCAGCACAAGGTGCTGACAAAACGCCAGAAAGAATTGGCCAAATACGAGCGCCGAAGCCGCAAGCAATCAAAAACGGCCACCTAAAACTTAAATTCCCCGGTTTTTCTGTTTGCAAACCAAAACAGGTACGCTGGGTATCCTTTATAATTCGCTTTTGCGCAAGGAGAAATTGCATGCGTGTCACGCAGAAAGCGTTAACGTTTGATGATGTATTGCTGGTTCCTGCGTTCTCAGACGTTCTTCCCAAAGACACATCCCTGTCTACCCAACTGACCCGAAACATCAGCCTGAACATTCCTTTGGTGTCCGCCGCCATGGACACAGTGACTGAAGCCAGGTTGGCCATTGCCATGGCGCAGGAAGGTGGTATCGGTATCGTTCACAAGAACCTGACAGCAACGCAGCAAGCCGCCGAGGTAGCGAAGGTAAAACGCCATGAATCAGGTGTACTTCGCGATCCGATCACGATCGAGCCTGAGCTCACAGTTCGCCAAGTAATCGCACTTACCCAGCAGCATAAAATTTCAGGCCTGCCTGTCGTCAAAAATGGGAAGGTAGTTGGCATTGTCACTAACCGTGATTTGCGTTTCGAAACAAATCTAGACCAACCTGTTTCTAACGTAATGACTCCGCGCGAGCGCTTGGTTACTGTGTCGGAAGATGACAGCCTGGAACAAGCCAAAGCCCTCATGCACAAGCACCGTCTGGAGCGCGTGCTGGTGATGGATGCGGACAATACGCTGAAAGGCCTGATTACGGTTAAAGACATTCAAAAGGCCACCGAACACCCGTGGGCCAGCAAAGATATTCACGGCAAATTGCGCGTAGGTGCGGCTGTGGGTGTGGGTGATGGCACAGAAGATCGCGTTGAAAAGCTCGTGGCCGCTGGTGTAGACGTGATTGTTGTTGATACGGCCCATGGCCACAGCAAGGGTGTGTTAGACCGCGTTCGTTGGGTGAAGCAAAACTACCCCCAAGTGGACGTGATTGGTGGCAACATTGCCACGGCCAGCGCGGCCTTGGCCTTAATGGAACATGGCGCAGACGGTGTGAAAGTTGGTATTGGTCCCGGTTCAATTTGTACTACCCGCATTGTGGCTGGCGTAGGTGTTCCCCAAATCAGCGCAATCGCCAATGTAGCCAAGGCCCTGAAGGGCACAGGCGTACCTGTAATTGCAGACGGTGGTATTCGCTATTCTGGCGACATTTCGAAAGCTTTGGCTGCGGGCGCCAGCGCCGCGATGATGGGTGGCATGTTTGCCGGTACCGAAGAGGCGCCTGGTGAAGTCGTGTTGTTCCAAGGGCGCAGCTACAAGGCTTATCGCGGCATGGGTTCTCTGGGTGCCATGACCCAAGGCTCAGCGGATCGCTATTTCCAGGACCCTGCCAACAACGCTGACAAGTTGGTGCCAGAGGGCATCGAGGGTCGAGTGCCCTACAAAGGCTCCGTGCTCTCGATTATTTTCCAGCTGGTGGGTGGTGTTCGTTCATCGATGGGCTATGTGGGTTGCCGCTCAATTTCCGAGATGCACGAGAAGGCTGAGTTTGTAGAAATTTCATCAGCCGGCATCCGGGAGTCGCATGTGCATGATGTTCAAATAACAAAAGAAGCACCAAACTACCATGTTGATTAACAAGGCCTGAATACAGCGAAGCAGCCATGCAAAAACCTGACATTCCACACAACGAAGACGAAAGAACACGGGCGATCCAGAATTTGGGGATGATTTACTCTCCCTCGGAGGCCCGGTTTGATCGAATCACACGTTTGGTCTGTCGGCACTTTGACATTGATACGGCGCTGGTCACCATTGTTTACAAAGAAATTCAATGGTTTAAATCGCTTCAAGGGCTGAACGCTTGCTCCACCGACCGGGAAGTTTCTTTCTGTGGGCACGCCATTCTTAGTGATGAACCACTGGTTGTAGAAAACGCGCTTCTGGACCCGCGATTCATGGACAACCCCTTGGTTGTCGATGGACCGAGGATCCGGTTTTATGCTGGCCAACCCATTCGGGACGCGTTCGGCGTCACCATTGGTACGCTTTGCGTGATTGACAGCGTTCCACGTGCATTTTCTCAGGAAGACAGGCAAGACTTGCGCGATTTCGCGCGCTTGGTTGAAGTTGAAATTGCCAAGCCTGTAGACGACAGCGTGGTCACCCGGTTCGTGCGTTCATTGAACGAAAACCAAAGGTCACTGTTGATTGATCCGATTGTGGGTTCTTGGAACAGGCGCGGCTTTGAGGCATTGCTGGACAAAGAACTGGAACATGCTGTGCGCAAGGGAGAAGATCTTTCCCTGTTGCATGTCAAGCTGGGTTCATTCGATTTGATTTTGAACAGGTTTGGTCATGATCGAATTATTGACTTCACCAAGTTCACCGCATCCATTATTCGCGATGTATTACCAAACGGTTCCAGTATTGGTTCTTTGGGGGCAGATGCATTCGTAGCCGTGTGCTCGGGCATGAGCAACTCCGAAGTGGCACGTTTGCTGGAACAGCTAAAAACCCGTTTTGCTGAAACCACACTCGAAACCCATGGCGTGAAAGCGCTGGTTGATGTGGACATCAACTTCCTCAGCCTTACCGGTGAAGACCTTCCATGCACGGCGGTACAGGCAGTGGATCGCTTGTTAAGCCTTAGCTAAGCCTGGTGCCAGTTGCATTGGGTCAATTACTTTTAAGACATTCAAAGAATACTTCATGAATCATCAGAAAATTTTGGTACTCGATTTCGGGTCACAGGTCACACAACTTATTGCCAGACGAGTGCGTGAATGCGGGGTATTCTGTGAAATTTTACCCTGCGACGCAGACCCGGAACGTATCAAAGAGTATGGGGCATCCGGCATCATTTTGTCGGGTAGCCACCAATCGGCTTACGAAGAAAGCACCGACAAAGCGCCCGAGTTGGTCTTTAATCTTGGCGTACCGGTACTTGGCATTTGCTATGGCATGCAAACCATGGCCATGCAACTTGGAGGCAAGGTTGAAGCGGGTACAGTGCGTGAATTTGGCCATGCGCAAATTCGAGCCCACGGCCACACAAAACTGTTTGATGGCATTCAAGACGAAACCAACGAGCACGGCCATGGCTTGCTGAATGTGTGGATGAGCCATGGTGACAAGGTGACCGAGCTGCCACCCAACTTCAAATTGATGGCCTCTACACCTTCATGCCCAATTGCTGGAATGGCCGATGAGACACGCGGATTCTATGCGGTGCAGTTTCACCCGGAAGTGACGCATACCAAACAGGGCAAGGAAATACTGGCGCGCTTTGTACGCGACATTTGCGGCTGCAAAGGTGATTGGTCCATGCCCAGCTTTGTGGATGAGGCAGTCGAAAGAATTCGAGCCCAAGTGGGCACCGATGAAGTTATTCTAGGCCTCTCGGGCGGTGTTGATTCTTCAGTAGCAGCAGCATTGATTCACAAAGCAATCGGCGACCAGCTCACCTGTGTATTTGTAGACCACGGCTTGCTTCGTTTCAAAGAAGGCGAGCAGGTCATGGAAACCTTCGCCAAACATCTGGGTGTACGTGTTGTGCATGTGAACGCCACTGAGGAATTCATGGGGCAGCTCAAAGGCGTCACCGACCCCGAGGCAAAACGCAAAATTATCGGCAAAGCGTTTGTGGATGTATTCCAGCGGGAGGCTGGCATGCGTGCCAATGCCAAATGGCTAGCGCAAGGCACTATTTACCCGGATGTAATTGAATCAGCGGGTGCGAAAACAGGCAAGGCCACCAGCATCAAAAGCCATCACAATGTGGGTGGATTGCCGGACACACTAAACCTTAAATTGCTTGAACCCCTGCGTGACTTGTTCAAGGATGAAGTTCGCAAACTTGGCGTTGAACTTGGGCTTGACCCTGAAATGGTTTACCGCCACCCATTCCCGGGACCAGGTTTAGGCGTTCGTATTCTGGGCGAAGTGAAAGCCGAATACGCTGAAATTTTGCAGCGCGCCGATGCCGTGTTCATTGAAGAATTGCGCAATACCAAAGCCACTGCTAAAGACGCCGTAGCTGAGTTGTGCTCCGAAGAACAAATTGGAAAAAGCTGGTACGAACTGACCAGTCAGGCTTTTGCCGTTTTCTTGCCGGTGAAATCGGTAGGCGTGATGGGCGATGGTCGCACCTACGAGTATGTTGTAGCCATTCGTGCCGTACAAACCCAGGACTTCATGACGGCACATTGGGCACACCTTCCTTATTCGTTGCTGGGGCGTATTTCCAACCGCATCATCAATGAAGTGAAAGGTGTTAACCGCGTGGTGTACGATGTATCAGGTAAACCACCTGCAACCATTGAATGGGAATGATTCCGCGTCTGGCACAGCCAGGCACCTGATGGCATGAAATGCCGCTAAGCCCGCGTAATTGCGGGCTTTTTTTTGTTTGTGTTTGGCACGATCTGGCAACGGGAGGAAGCGCCAAGCACCGTTTGAGCATGGCATTAAAGCTGGTATTATGGTTTGGCGATGCCATGATTGATGCCGATACCATGCTGCGTTCTTTTGTGTGTTCATGGTATTAATATTCTATAAGTTACTGTTTCGTAAGAAAAAATACGATAAATTCGAGATTTTTTCAGCATGGTATCGGAGACGAAGAAGGACAAGGTACATGCTGACCGATACCAAGCTGCGCAATCTCAAGCCCAGGGACAAACTCTACAAAGTGAATGACCGGGAAGGTCTCTATGTGGCAGTGACTCCAGCCGGCTCCATCTCGTTCCGTTACAACTACTCAATCAACGGTCGGCAGGAGACCATCACCTTTGGGCGTTATGGTGTCGGTGGCATCACCCTGGCCGAAGCCCGCGAGCTGTTGGGTGACGCCAAGAAGATGGTTGCGGCGGGCAAGTCGCCGGCCAAGGAGAAAGCCCGAGACAAGGCGCGGGTGAAAGATGCAGAGACGTTCGGTGCCTGGGCGGAGAAGTGGCTGCGTGGCTACCAGATGGCCGACTCCACCCGCGATATGCGCCGCTCGGTTTATGAGCGTGAGCTGAAGCCGAAATTCAGCAATCAGAAGCTGGTGGAGATCACCCACGAAGACTTGCGGGCGCTGGCTGATGCCATTGTTGAGCGAGGCGCACCGGCCACCGCCGTTCATGTGCGTGAAATCGTGTTGCAGGTATTTCGCTGGGCCATCGAGCGTGGGCAGAAGGTCGAAAACCCGGCAGAACTGGTGCGCCCAACAAGCATCGCTCGATTCGAGCCACGTGACCGAGCGTTGACGCCAGAAGAAATTGGGCTGATGTACCAGTACATGGAGCGAGTGGGCACAAGCCCAACAAACCGTGCGGCGGCCAAGCTGTTATTGCTGACGATGGTGCGCAAGAGCGAGCTGACCAATGCGACCTGGAGCGAGATCAATTTCAGCGAAGCGTTGTGGACGATTCCAAAGGAGCGGATGAAACGCCGTAACCCGCACCTGGTATTTCTGTCCCAGCAGGCTCTGGATATTTTCATTGCCATGAAAACCTTTGCCGGTGGTTCCGACTTCGTTTTGCCATCACGGTACGACTCGGATGCGCCGATGAGCGCTGCCACACTTAACCAGGTGCTGACGCTGACTTACAAGGCGGCGCAGAAAGATGGGAAGTCATGTTGAGTTGCATCTAAAATTGACCCACTTAGGGTAAAGATTTGCGTCGAAATTTGACCCACGTATGAC